>JGI24021J15306_10001603_pt1 | contig 22615 bp, 9 predicted proteins | sample Ectturendosymbi1_FD_15306 | JGI IMG/M metagenome (IMG submission 15306) | reverse complement strand
AAGGGGGCATAATTCCCCAGGCAGAGTCTTAACGAGGAGGGGCAAGGGGGCGTAATTCCCCGGGCAGAGTCGAGGGGGGAAAGGGGGCGTAATTCCCCGGGCACCGAATCATTCCCGGGGCGTCGAAAAGTCCCAGCAATGTCGCATGTACTTTGTTGAACAGCACATTTGCTTCCGAAAGACTTCAGGGTTGAACATGGGGGCGCCAGCTTGTTTCTTGCCCCGGCGCAATCTAACCTCTGAATTGACACTACTACAGTATAGAAGACTTTATTCAAAGTTTAAACGGTCTTAGAACAGAACTACATGCAACGAACAAGTACGTTGGCAAACAAGCCGACCCATGCCTCACACAACTGCCGAAGAACAAATGCCACGATTCAAGATTAAAACAGTGGCGATGGACGCCAAGCCAAGGGTCGCGCCTTGAGCAAAGGCACGTGATTAATTATTACTCCAGCCTCGTTACGACCTTGGGTCTCGGTCACAAGCCCATTGCCGTGAGACTTTGAATACTGCAACGATATGGGTTAGCAAAACTTCTGTAATTCAAGGTGTTTTTTGTTTGCTGCAACTGAAAGTCAGAAATAACCAAAGCAGGCAGGAAAAATGCCAAAAATTCGAAAAAAATTCTGCTTCGAAATGATAATATTTTGTGAAGATTTTTGGAAAAATTTCGGCATAATTCACAAAGTTTCAAGTCTCGTGGCTCGGTCTAGAATTTCATGTCTCGGATAATTGATGAAGTCTTGGTCTCGGAGTTTTACCTAGGTTTTGGCCTCAGTCTCGAAGTTTAGGTCTCAACTACATCGCTGTTTGCAGCCGTCCAGCACCTATGTGTTTTTATTTCGCATGGCAACCTTATAAGGAACTGGACAGGTGGATGCTTATCGACGTATTCAATACTAGTATAAGATTCGTCTGCTGTTTAGTTTCCTTTGCTTCGTCATACGTGGTGCTACTCTGAGAGCGACACCGTGGTGGAAGAGAGCAGCATAGGTTCGGTCTGTTTAGTTCTGCCGCCAAAGATAGGATTTTGCTTACATTTTGCTGTACACACTACCCTAAGGAAGCCAAGGCTTTCGAAATTTTGCGCTTGGAGTAGGCCTATGTTCGCAGCTTGCTCAAGTGCTCAAAACAAGAAAGAGTTATTGTTGTTGCAAGAAGGTTACCTGCGGTGCGGACAGTCATTCGAGAGGTGAACCTAAAAAAATCATGTTTCAGTTGCAAATTTCAAGCCGATCGATTCTGTTGTGAAGATAAACTTTGTCCGGGTGAACCTTCAAGTGGTTTGCCGACAGTTGACAAGTATGTTCTTTCAAACCTTTATGCTAGTCTGCTCAGTTGACAGTGGGGATCAATCAATGGATGTTGATTGTGACTGTTGTAAAATTTTCCTAATTCTCTTTGCAAAACCTTGGTCGCCATTTCACTACCGACAACATTTTTGTGTTAGCGATGCCTTTATCTCACTACACTAAAAATTTTTGCACAGTTTGACGTTGTAGGGAGGAAGCTTCACTTAATTCGCTTTTTGCCATCCAGCAATTACTTACACAAAATGGCAGCCAACTCTCACAACACGATTTCAAAAGCCAAGCCCTGTGGGCGATGAAATGCTTTCGCAAATGGCAAGTAAAATTAAAATAATTTTCGTAAGAAATTAAGTTCAATCCCTATTAGTCGCGTTTCGTGTAAAAGTTTGAATCACTATGAAAAGTAATCATATGTTAACCTTTATCTCAGTTTTTAAAACTTTCTCCAATGCGAGTCTCTTCGTGAAAAATTTGCAAAGTAGAACAATTCCGTGGTTAATGCAGTAGGAAGTGGTTATGAGTGAGTTGCCGTACCCTGCTTGGGATGAACAGTCCTCCGTTCTTTTGCTGGTACTCAATAGCGCTACCGACTGATAGCTGTGACGACAAAGGCGCAGAAACCTGTTTCAACGATTGAAAAGACACCATTCTGCTTTTAGAACACAGCGCAAGTTAAAATATCATTCAGACACGAGTTTCCGCAAATCGAACGTGCTGCTGGTGCATTGAATCTGAGTGTTCGTTATTCTGCAAACGTCGTTCTTCGCCCCGAGGTGGGTTTGTGCGTTTACGTGGAATAACTGCGAAAAATAAAAAAGAGTACCGTTTGATTTTGGAGCACAGAGTAAGTGTTGAGGTTTTCATCAAAAAGTATAAGCAAATGTAACTGCAAAAACCTTATCTAAAAGTGTTTTTCCATAGACTAAAGTTGTCGATTGAAGTCACAAGAGAGAAAACGCTATGCTACAAATGGAATCTTTCTATAATCCAAATACTTGCGAAACAAAAGCCCAACAAAACAAAACATATGGAAACCTCAATCAAAGTTCAAATATACTGCACATTTTGACTTGTTGTTGGGCACAGGTTTGTAAAAGGAGAAAGAATGTTTTACAGTAATTCCTAAGTTTCCATGGGTAACCCGAAGCAAAAGTGCGCAAAAGCAACTGAACAACTTAAAACACGTTGCAGATTATTTTATGACATGTTAGAAGATTAGAATATTTGCATTAGTTTACCGATGAATAGAATATTTGCATTAGTTTACCGGTGAAATTCACTGTTCTGTCTATTCAAACTCATCGCTAATTATGTATACTTGTGCATATCAAGCACAAATTATTTATTTGTGAACAGCCAAAAGTTATCTTTTACTTTTAATGCATTTAACTCGATCTGTATTGTTCTTATCCAAAGCACATGATTGCTGACTTTCAAATGCAAACATGCAAATCACCTGGACCGGGAATGGCTGTCAGCCAATCCTTCACATCGACACGGCTGAACCATCGAATCGATACATAAGTCCATAGCAACACCTTCAGTGGCTCAAGGATGACAAGAATGACGATAACCGAAACTACTAGTGATGAAAGCCTAAAAAATGCGTTATGTGTTGGTAAGTTCCTCCAACACAAAATATATTTTCAAAGAGCGGACTCTGCGCAGATATGCAAATTAGGGTTTGGAGATGTGAAATTTTGTCTAAACAGAATAGGTTGGTTCATTGACAAGCGTGCAGAACAGTTTTGGAGCCGGCTGTTCGAAACAAACTGTTTGAGTTTATTGGTTAAATATCTTCACACACACACACACACAAACAACGAACTGCGTCTCACGCACACATGGCGCGATCAAGGAACACATATGGATGAAGAAACAATACGAGAATATATATTTGGCATTAGCAGAGACACTCATTCAGATAGCACTAACGTGGTTACCATGTTGCTTAGCACCGCTGCATTGTGTTGTGAGTCTATAGACTAATACATAACACGCTTTGTATCGTAGAGTTGGAAGCTGCGTAGAATCAGGGGTCACTTGGGCTAGAATCCTGCCCAGGGCGAGCTAATTACAGTGTAAAGATACTTCAAACACAAAAACTAAAGTGCCAGTGGTTGAAGCACAAGTGGTTGAAGTACAACCGTTTGCTGTATGTCTGTAAAGAAACTCCCAGTACTTCTACCTCATTACCGTTAGGATTTTCTTAAGTTTCATTCCCACTGAATTCATTTTCTGCACGCTAAAGCTAATCTTAGCGTAACAGAACTGATATCCGACAACCAAGTCAAGACATTGGAACCACCGTCTTTCTTCACTTGTTGCTTCGCTGGTCTCAATTAACTGACTTCAAACTACACGTGACATTTTTCACTGGCAAGGAAACAGTCACTAGAAATCTTTCAAATTCCACAAATTGCATGTCTGAGCGGTGTTGAAAAGTTTTGTACAGTGAATTCACTCACCACGCTTTTACGATGTCGCTCCCATACCGAAGTCCGACCTGGAAGCAAATGGCGGAACATGCCGTCACAATGAAAAATGTACTGAACCATGTGAAATACAAGATTAGATTGGTTGGCAGCAAGGCTGTGATGAATGGGTGTATTTCCGAGATTCCAACTTGACGTGTGTATGTGACGGCTGTGGGTGAAGGAGGAGGTCCACATCTTAAGAAATTCAAAACATTTGAAGGTTCACGAAGAAAAAACTCCATTAAAATCTCAAGCTTAGATTTAATTTTAAGATAAGCAAGTGCCTTTTTGCACAAGTCGTTGCACCAAAACTCTCTTCCTCAAATAAACACGTTATCCGTTGTGGGTTTTCTTATATTATGTTTCCTACTCTTTCAAACAGGCAAACATATCCTGCTTTCAAGAGACAAATATATATACCTTTTGATTGTTTGTTTATCGCGCAAATGGCAAAAATTAACATTGATCANAAACAATTATTGATATTATCAAATTATATGCAAGTCACACTCTAAAANAAACCTGATCATATTTTAAATATGTCGCTGAGAAACTTTTTGTCGTGTGTGTAACCTTATTTAGAAAATCAGTTATCTTCTACATTTTTCGAAACGTAGTTTGCAACTAACTCATAAACTTCATTCTGGTACGCACCGTGACGCTGGCACTTGAGTTTTCTCTTCAGCCCTGGTGTCAACTAAGCTCGAATCGCTGGAAGAATCTGAGCATGTGCTGGTGCTGGATGTCGAGGTCGATTCGAACCCGGAAAACGAGTTCGAACCGGAGCTGTTATCGCTGGAGCTCGATGTTGACTTGCTTGACCATTCAGCGGCACCAGATGGATATGGTTGAGTCTGTTTCTCTCGGTTGGATGTTCGAAAACGCTTTTTAGAGAATCTGGCATCGCCTTTTCTTTTTGTAGAGACATTGCCTCCCTGGCCACTTGTGCTTGGCTCGTGATCAGACATTTCATGGACGGTATCATCATGTGCAGGTTCTCCAGGTCCTTTGCGATGTTTTCCTCGCAGTTTGCTTTTATGCTTTTTCCGATGCCTTCTTTCTAATTTTTCATCAGTATCTACGATTTCCTTGTCTGCATCTTTTCCTTTTTCGTAAGCAGTCGATAGTTCAGATTGCTTCGCTTTCATAGTTGCCATTGTCTCATTAACAACCTCTTTTACTTTGCCGTCGTTCAATACCATTTGATCTTTAAAGTACTGTCGTGGTGAGAGTGTTTCCGCTTCAAGTTTTGGACGAGGCATTTTTTTCATTTCATGGATTTTCTCATTGGCTTCAGCAGACAATTTGGATGGTGATTTCGGATCAAAACTCAAGTCGCGATCATCTTTTATGCGTTTCTTCCTTTTCGTATCACGTTTTCTACCACGTTGTTCTGAAGGGATTTTCTGACGTTCAGCGCCAACGTTAGCATCTTCAAAATCGCTTTCACGCGCACCACCCTGCTCTATTTTTATTTCTACCCCGTCGTCATCAAAGCGTGTTGCTCGCTTTGCATGACCTTTCTTGATGACAGTTTTGCTTTTTGCTTTAGGAGGATAGTTTTCGTAAGACGTTCTCAACTCTTCTTCCCTTTCATGAACTTGCGTGCAGGCCGAACCTTTCTGATGCTTCTCACTTCCATCATAGAAGCTTTCGGCGGATTTCTCGCAACTTTCCAACTGGCTTTCCGAAGTCATCACTTCTGCTTCACTGTTTGTGCCACTTGTTTGAGAAAGGTCAAACTCTTTGTCACTGATACCGTCACTACTTTCTCTATCGCTATCTTCAGAATCAATGCTTGTTATCTCATTATAATGGGGTCTACTTTGCAGTTCCGATTTACGCAAATCAAATCCAATCTCTCCATCATTCTCACTTGCATTAATTAACAAATGTTCATTGTGGGTGTTCGTGTTAACTTTCTGAGAACGCAGTTCTAATCTGTCATAATTCTCTAAATTTCTAACTTCTCTCTTAAAATGAGTCGGAGGTTTATCAACTTTTTCGAAAATTTCGTCACTTTCTTTTTCTCTCTCAAGTTTCTTTCCAATGTTGTTCACCGTTTTGTTACGGTTAGCACTCCTTTGTTTTTCGATGGGGATTTTACTTCTTTTTCTTTTCTCTTTGTGACGCGAATCATCAGCTTCATTGTTGATTCTCTGAATTCTGGTTTGGTTTTCAAAATGCATTTTCGTTTGTGAACTATATTCACTTGGCCGAGAGTCAACAATTTTCTGTGCTTTCACCTGATCAGTTGAAACACCCATCTTGTCCTCGTCCAGTATATCTTTGTCCATAATTCGTGTACTCCGACCCGCAATCGGTTCCTTTTTGAAGACTGGGGGGTAGGTAGTCCCCGGTACTGATTTCATCTTAGACTGCAAAGTCTTCTTTTCATGTTGATGAACCCTTGGAACAGCATCGGTACCTTTCTCTGCTTCACCTGATGTTCCTTGTTGTTCTCGATAAATGCCTTCCAATCTGTTTTCTTCACTCTCATCTCTGTTATAGTTATTGCGTGTCTCTCTTTCGAAATCAGCTGCTTGTTTCTTCTCGTTCTGAAACGTTTTTGTACCATGGATTTTCAAAACTTCTCTAGCTGGGTTAATATCTGTCATCGCAGAAACGTGACCTTCTCTTACGTTCGACTTTGAAGAACCTCGTTTATCATCTCGTTTGTGTTTTTCTTTTCTTCTGCCTCTTTGCTGATTCGGATCTACTTTTTTTTCTTCAGCACTGTTGGAAATGTTTTTTTCACTGTTGCTTGAATCCTTGTGAAGCTGCTCACTCTCTTGGCGATGCATCTTTCTTTCTCTGTGCTTGTCTCGTTTGTCAGATCTCTCATGAATTTGTTCACCATCCACAGCAAAACTTACATTTTCGAGGACTGCTTTGTCTTTATGTCTATGATCTGCTGCTTTCCGCCCGAGGGTAGGAGCCTCTTGTTTTCTCTCAAACTTTCGATCATGACTGTCATTCATGTGAGAGGGGTTTTCATGACCAGCAAGTTTAGACAAACGGCTGACTTGCCTTTGTCTTATTCTACTTGTATCTGATCTTCCCTCTTGGAAGATCTGCAACTCTTCTGCAGTGAATGTTCCTCTTCTTCCTTTACCTTTGTTCAAGCTCCTGTCATTCTTCGGATACAGCCGAAACAGTGACGTCAGAACCTCGGTTGGAAACATGCTTACAAAAGCACCTAGTAGTCCTGCGGTTTAAGGAAGCGGTTTTATTTAAAATAAAAGTAACGTATCAAGTCAAAAAAACAGCTTGAAATTTGTCATGCCCAGTCATCCGTTCTGATAGCTTGTGAAATACCTGTAATCGCTGCATGTCAGTATCCTTGAAAGGAATCAAGCTACAGACGTATGATGAGAAAAAACTGCGCAACAAAACACTTCATTTTTCTGACTTTTTGATGAACACTAATGGGACATTGAGAGCACATATATAGTAAAAACTCTATTTGTTTTATTTTCTGGTTTTGCATATACAGTTCATAAGCAGTCAAACACTACGTAACAATTTCATACTATCTGCAGAAGACCAAAATCATTATAAATACTCGTATGTTTAAAACTGCTCATGTTCTGGAATTAAAATCAAAATTATCCTGTTCTTTTCAGATGACGCAAGTGATTTCTGCCGTGTGTTAGATAGTACAGTTTACGATGTATAAGCGTATAAGAACAGATTTTGAAATGGCTGGAGAAGTAGAATCCATGGACGTCTCTGAAAGTTTGTTTGTTTTTGATGCTAAAGCACGAACAACAGCAAANGAACCACAATTCATTCGTATCCAAGTTTCTAACCAGCACCCTATCCGCGTACNTGTAATGGCGCAGNAGNCATTCGTTTTAGTCATCGATCACCATCCTTCCCAAAACCAACGTCATAAAACACGCACGTATTACGAAATTGCATAGAGGGACATAGGCGCAGCCAGGAGGGACCTAGGAGGCCATGCCACCCCCAAATTTTCGGAAAATATAGTCATTCTGTGCTTTGCGAGGCGATATCCCAAACAAAAATAGTGTCATTTGCCTAAAATCAAGCATTTTGGCCACTCCAAATTTTTGGCCCCTCCCAAAATTTTGAGCTGGCTGCGCTGCTGTAGCGGGCATAGAAGGTTTAAAATACTCATTTCTTCAAATGACATCATCATCTTTTTCTCAAAACAGTTCAGTTAACTTTTGTTTGAGGCACATTACATGTTGACTGTATCTAACATCTTTCAATATTTTATCTGATTTTCGATGTAAAATCATTTACCGACTCCAACTTCGTTCGTTGAAAACATGAACCTTCCAGCTTCAAGTTCGAAATCAGGCAGCTGGGTCATCATACCGTACAGAATGAAATTTGAAATCATGGTAATGGAAAATAAGTTCAAAGAACTTGCAAATCGCTCCCGGCGTGTCAGTGTTCGATGACGCAATGGATTCATTGAAAACAGAGATATCCAAATATGTCTGTAAATATAGTTTTGGTTTGATTTTGCTACATTTCTGGTTGGTCAGATAGTGATTTCTTCATGAGTTCAAGAAAAGACCGTCAAATAAATTAGAAAAATGATGGAGAATAAAAAGTGTGATGCATTCTTAATTTAATAATTTCGACGTTGAATATCACAAAATGTGTTGAAAGTTTTTCTTAATGAAATTCATTTTCTGAGTATAATTGTACTGGTCTATGCTTGCCATATAGTGGAGGCGCTTTGAAAGCAGCCACAAAAGCACTTCTTTCAAAAAATCTTTACGTAGATTTTTGCAGCTTGCAGTCACGGCATTTCAACAGCTCAAAAAACACCTGGCTTAATATTGTAATCTTGCAACAACATTCATTATGATGATATTACTGAGACAAAATGTTATTCAAATATTTTTCGAAACAACTGAGATGTGCTGGAAGAATCATCATCTTCTCTTTTCAGTTTTTGGCATTTCAACACGCGTGCTAAATTACTTGTGATAAATGAAATGTGTGCATAATGCTGAAGTAAAACTAAGCCGTCAATTTCAAACAACTATCTGAAAAAAAACAGTTTGCTTCAAAACGTTGAAAAGCCCAAATAAGACTGGAAACAACATAATAAACCCAAATGCTGTCAACAGTCTTGCAATATTGCGAATAAGAATACTACTCAAGTTAATCTTTTGACGCTGCAAAGTTCATGTGACTTTGCATCCTGCATTCACATTTTAATTTTTATCCTCTCCAATGAACGTGCATTAGGTACTTACTTGTCAGCCAAGTAATTCTTGTACTTTATTCCGAAAAGGTTTGTTAGTTGTTGAAGTTGACTTCCCTTAGCGCCTCTAAAACTTTGTTTGTTTTTTGTGCTAAACCAGGAACAACATGGAAAGAACCACAATTCATTCGTTTCCAAGTTTCTAACCAGCACTCGATCCAAGTACCTGATGATGGGGCAAAAGGCAATTTCGTTTTAATCATCGCCATTCTAAAAAGCAACATCATGAAATGCGCAATTTTTCACGAATGCACATCAGCATACAATACACACAATACTTTATAAATAGCAGACCGAAACTACAGTATTTTCTGTTGGAAAACGCTGCTGGACGTGTATTCAAGGAGACGTACAGGCGCACTACAAGTTTTGTTGCATTCGCATCACTTTCTTACGCAATAATCAATCGCGTGGTTCTGAAATCTTACCACTGGTTCATGCAACTCTACCCTGGGTTGAACCGCAAGGTTTGATTTGAATTTGATAAAAGTCCATTTCATTACTCAAAGTCAAAGGTTTCAAGGGCTTGCTTCATGTATCAGGAGAAAATCGTATTAGTTTGAAAATATTGGGGAGAATGCGGATTGCTCGCGACAACTAGAAAAGTAAACAACACATTTCAAAATTTTGCTTTTGAAAAATCTAATACCATCTTGAAATACGTTCTGTCGCACGTTGCTTGATAGGTTAGTTGTCTGCAACATTTCAAAAGCCTAATTAGAAGGTACTTTTATGAAAAAATCTTAAAGATTTAATAATATAAACACCATCCTGAATCTTTTCCTCTGCTAGTTCGTCTAAGTTCAATTTCGGTGATGTCACCCAATGTATCTGGAGTTGTGATGAGAAAAGGCTGAACAGTTGCACGCCTCAGCAGATTCCCTCCAGTTTTCTGAAGAAGCAAAACCAAAGATCACATATCTTTCAAAAACGGATTTGTGAGTTCGAACCGCACGCCGCGCTTACCTGCAAAGTGTGAGCATCGCTTTGATGTTTGACACCTTTCAACACAAGCGAAACAGCAGCTGTCGTTCCAGCATTGTAGCAGTGACCAGTGAAAACTATCACCAAGTACCGGTATTTTGCGAATGGTGAGTTGTCGACGACTTCGATATAATATGGCTAAACAAAATAACATACGATCGCAGCGGCGTTTTAGATGAAAAAGTCAGCAAAAACTTGAGACGAGTNTCAATGCTGAAAGATAAGCATGAGATGCTATGGTTTAGTTTTTNCCGAATTTAATGCCTGAAAACGTAAATGTGGTTCAATAGTGAACATGNCATTTTGACCACTAGTGACATTAATCCAAGTAAAATATAATAGTTATAAGTTGTATGCTGTGTTATGTGGAAATGATCTGATTGAATNAAGTGGCAAGAAAAGAAGACGGACTTCTCTAGAGCTACTCTAACAAAATCACCACAACATTTTTTGCGTCGATTATCATTGGAGAAAATACTGAAATCATGATTTGCTTTGCATCGGTCAAGCAATAAATACCAGTTGTATTTGAAAAGAAAATTAAACATTAGTATCTCCTCAGTAAGCAAATCGTACATGAAAGAGCACAGAAAAGTTGACCCTTACTTTACAAACCCACAGCTATCTGTTCATGCCACATGTTACAGTACATTAACCAGGGTCTTCCAGTAACCTGCACCGACCCTGCCCATACCTGTTTACGGTCTTCTCTGTCCTTTTTCCACGCCCAGAGCCAAAGAAGAAAGTAAAAGGCAAATAATAGGGAATGAAAGACGACAATTAACGGATTTTTGAAGATTTCCTTCCATGGGTCCCACACAAGCTGGAAATATTATATATTTTCTGTTCAAAACACTCATAAAATTTTTAAAGCTAAGGATAAAATTTCAGTCTACCACAAACGCTTTGCTAAGTTTACTTACCTCGCTTTTGTCTACAATGCTGGTGAAATGAATCCGCCTTGAAGCAAAAAGGTTGTAATTCTGAACATCAAACCCTGTAGTGCCGTGCACCGTTCTTCTTGACCGTGGCGAAGTTCGAGGCATGCATTCGCAATGAGCTTGTCGCGAGTGGTTGCTTTTGGCTGCGACTGGCTAAATAAACAAGTCGAAAACTGTTTACTGTTTCAAGAAATTGTTTGAACAATTTAACAACATTTAACAACTACGAAAATAATTTTGCATTAGTTTGGTAAACCNTGGAAAAAAACGAACCCAGAACATTGTCTTCAAAATTGAAATAAACTTCTGTGTGAAAAAAAAATANATACTGTATATATTTTTGAGCAGTTTTGCTCACCTGGCAATTTTTGCTGCTCCAGTCATTCATCAAGTAACTCCAACGAAAACAGTTCAATACTTGAGCAGCAAAGAGTGGTTTTAGTTTTTGGCCTTCAATAAAAAATTTAGAACCAAGATTTACTTCGACTTCCAAAGTGTGTGTCGTTGTAAAAGTTTCATTGATGGGAATCAGCCAAATAACAGGCTTGGCTGCAAAAGAACATGCTCATTTTTAGGATTGACAATAAAGTTGCGTGATAACGAATTTTATTTGTTACCGTCATTTCGTGCAAACAGCTTAGCAATTGCTTGATGTCATTTCTTTAAATGTATTTCTGAAAATTCGTGATATACTTTGTAATGAAGCTACAGCTTGACAAAATCAGACCTCAAAAGTAAAATGCATGTCTTCTTAAGGTTAAAAGGCTACAAATGGATTTGTCGGGACAGACTGGATGCCTTTCTTTCTTGAATTTACTGTGAGAAAAGCTTTCCCAATCATCTTTTGCAGTATCACATATCATGTTACATCTCAGAAATCGGCGAACAGATTCAAAGCAACAAAATCTATTATACCTCACACATTCTCGTGTGAACCATAGCCAAGCATGTCAAACAGAGGACCTTATCACGTGTTTATCTGATAACGACTTTTAGCCACAGCGGTTTTCTTGCCGCAAAAGCTCCCCTTGCAGCAGCAATGAAATCGTAAAATTTCACTAACGATCGATGTTGTGAACGAATATTTGACGTTAAAGCGAAAAGNTTTGACAATCAGCAAATATCAAATACTCATGTTCACGTTAGAAACGCTACTATTGTCTAGTCAGCTCACCAGNTGTCCACGGCGCTTGATGATTTATGCTGACATTTTTTTCATCAGTCCANTTCAGAAAAATTGAACTGGCAGTGATANTACGTGAGTAAAATATGAGCTGCAAATAAGCTCCGTCTAAAATTTCCGAAGAATTCTTTCTTTCCAGTGAAGCCCTTCCCACAGCAATTCTACGACTCAAGCTTTCGTTGCTTTCGGTTGTGACCCTTAACGGAAATTCAGTGAGAACTGCATCTGCTTTGAAATTGAAGTTAACGTTGAAGTCATAAGCACTTTTGCCGAATCGAGGAGTGTTCTCACTTCCGGTTGTCACAGCAACAGAGGTGACTTGATCAACTCTGCCTGAAACTGAGCCAAACCACATTTTCGGCCAATCGTAAATTACAACCTGAAATATAAAAAGTCCGCTGTTAGTAGATACGCCATTTGTTATATATATAGTTCCAAAAACCAATACTCATGAAAGTCATTATCATATACGTCTCAAAAACATTTATGAAGATGTTTTGATAAAATTGTCTAACGTACTGCAAAACCCTGCTAAATATGCTGCAATTCATGGGTAAGCATAGTAGTGCAAATTTCTGGAGTAAGAATAGTTTTCAGGAAAATCTGTTTTGCAGTAAATAACTAGAATCTTACTCTAAACGTTCAGTGAATTGTGTGATCAGTGCAATAAGTCCACAACTGCAAATTTGGCAGCAAGCGTGCTATGTCATAAGTTAGTTTCTTGAAGAATTAAAATAGCAGAAAAATTGTGTTGATTTTGCTGTTGCTATGTGACATGAATATGTTTCTATTCAAATATGAGCTCACCGAAGGTGCTTGACGCTTCGGCCATTCACCTGCCGGTGACCTCATCACTACAACTGGCATCAAAAGTGAATGTCACTTACCTGCACGTTTGTGACTGCATGTGATTGCAGATGCTTCACTGGCACTACATTTCTTAGGCTGACGTTGAGCATCTCGACATTCAGTTTTCCGTTACCTGAACACAGGACTCATCTCAGCTTTTGACTTTAAGAAAGATTAAGTGCAACTGAATTCGCTTTTTACCATTTTTTGAAAGCTGCATTGAACGAAGGAAAGCTGCTTCCACAGAATCGCTTCGAAAAGACTCTGTTTGGTGAGGAAGAAAATGTTTCATGAAATACCGTGGAATGGATGCAACTTCGGTTGCATCTGAAATCTGAAAGTACAGGGTTTAAAATGAGACTTAACATTATAAACCGACGGAAAAAAGGTGTTAACTATATACAACGCCTAGCATCTGAATGCAGTTTGCGACCTGTGTCCCCACCGTGCTTACAAAAACAAAATGTGTTTTCAGATACTCGTGCCTTGTCACAGATAATGTTTTCAAACTTATTTGTGAAGCTTTTTGCATAACATTGAGCACTTTCGACTTTTAGATGGTGCAAAATGCAGCAGTATTTTTACCACGAATATTTGCAGCAGATTCATACAGAATAAATCATGTCATTACCATCTCGTCTACAGGAAAAAAATTTTTAACTCAGAATTTTTCACCTTAGAAACGTTGTTCTGCATTAAGTGGGAAATGATTGACAAATACGAAGTTAGGATGGCTTTGACTTCATTATCTCTGATACCACCAAGCGAAGACAATGAAGTGACGTAATTCTTGATGTTTGAAGCTATCTTTCTGATTTCGCTCTGCAAAGCACTTGTTTTACTATAGGCACCATCCAATACAATCTATAAAACAGCCATAGAAGATGCAAGAGCAAGCAGTAGGAAACGGTTGCTTGAGTGCAGCTTCGGAAAAAAACGCTTTCAGACACAAACAAGCAACAAATTGTTATTGGTCGTGCAATCGTGACATAATTGCTTAAATTAAGCAAAACAAGCTTTTAGAAAATTCTTTACCTTAAAACTTTAACCTGCTGTCACGATTTTCTGATACGAAAATCAAACTTGCCACAATGTTTAAAAAATAAAATTACATGCGGTCTATGCAGGTATTTAGAATTACGTTGGTTCATTATACCACTAAATACATCTTATTCAGAGCTGACAGCGAAGTCTAGTCAACTGTGCCTTCACATAAAAATCTCACCTCATCGTTCGGAGCTAGGGTTTGTCTTGACAAATGGTCAATAAGGTCTGCAACCAGTTTAACTGACTCTGTGGAGTAGAGCTGAATGTCTTTCAAGGCCTTCAACGTATTTGACAGCTGCCAGCAAGGAAAACAAGGAAAACGTTTTTTTGCAAAACATATACAGTAGGGACAGAATTTGTTAAAACTGCATTACTTTTGCTCCAAACCCTAAGCAGCTTTGAATCACATTTAGCTTTCGAAACATATCAAGAAAAAATTAACTATAAGAAGTATAAATATGGAAAACTGTAATAAGTTTGGAATAACAGAAAATCAAAATCAAAGATTTCTTGGTTATATTTTACCTAGATAGATCCTGCAAAAAACATAACCTAAAACAGACTCATTCCTGCAGTCTGTCTAAAAAACGAACAGAATGCAGGTAAAACCCTTGTTTGTGATCAGTTTGCAAAACTGAAATATCTGAAGACGTCACTCGTAAAAAACAGCTGATAATCTTTGGGTTGTCGCAGCCTTGCGCAAATATCAGCACATCAAAGACTTTTAGTGAATAAAAAACATGTTTCTTGTACTTACCAGCGGTTTAGTTACAAAACGTTTTGACGAATCGGAAGCCAAAAGCGCCATCAGCGTCTGATAATTTTGTACTTGCACATTAGCTTCTGTTATCTCTGCCAAAGCGACATCGTCGTTCGTGTCAATGACCGTGGCACTGAGAGTTCTTACAGCACATGTACCGGTCTGTTTGCAAACATGGATTGCAATCACAACTGTGTAGGCGCCAGTGTCTGGTGCCAGTCTTAAATCAGTCAAGATGTTGCTGTAACTGTAGTGTATCAGTGTTTGCCGGTTTCCTGCAAAGCACAATATGTCTACAAATGAGAAAAGCAGTGTGCAAACTCCTGGATGTTTTTCATGCTTATGCTTAGAATTAAGATACATTTTTGGTAAAACGTATTACATTCAAGAAAACTATGCGCTAAACACGTGAACAAAATTGGTTTAAGGAATCTTAAAAAATACTCAAACTTTTGATCAATCAGTTTCTACCATTTCTTCGAACAAAGAACTTGTATTGCAATGTGACGTTTTCCTCCTCAACAAAAGCACACGTTATGGTGTAATTGGTCGTGAAAGCATATCCCTGCTTGGGTGTTATAAAGCAATGTCCTTTAGGAGGAGGAAGAAAGAGAACATCGCGCGAAACTGAAGCGATCGCTCCATCCGATGAAGAACCTGCAAAGAATACGCAAAGTGCTTTTAGTGGTGAAACTTCTATTTTGCCACACCGTGTATACTTTCGCGTCAACCTGTTGCGATGATCTTCAGTTTACTTCCTACGGGGTAACCAGCGAACGTCACTGATTCGAATCCGCACCACTCCTGGTCAGTGCACTGCACTAACTGCGTGACCCCGTTAACGTTCAGCTCCCAAGTACGCCGGACACACGTGTCGCATTCCAGTTGCAGAATAAGTGGTTCTCCTCCCAATGTACCCTTACCACAGTTCAGTGAACAGCTGCAACAGAAACGAACGCAAATAGAATGCAATTTCTGCATTACTGTCAATAAAAAGAAATTATGTCTAAAGAGCATTAGGTGATTTTTGAACTGCTGGCAACCATTAAAATGATTAATCATTTGAAGTGTCGCAACGTTTATTCATCGGCAACGAGATTGGTTGTTTTCAAATAACTTCCATTAGCAGACGGTAGCAGCACGTACAGCAGTACGTATGTCTTGTATAGCATTAATTATGTTTTTATTCTGATTTTAAAGACAAAAGCATGTCAATTAAAAATATAGATCTGTGTTAGCATTTCGAAAGGTAACAATAAATTATAAAAGTGCGAGTGTTATATACCAATGAGCTGGAAAAGTGCATTGTACTGAAAATAAATGGGCTTTTTATTCAACAAAAACATTTCTTTTTGATGTAAAATGAAGTATCAGAGGTATTGAGAAGATGCGAAAATCAACCGCTTTTACCGTAAACGAAGGTTTGGAGAAATTCTGTTGACCGGAACAATCTCTTGATCAGCATGGCATCTTTTGTAACCACTGGCATCAGCAAATAATCGGATAAAGTACGTGTTACTTTTAACTAAGCTACTAAAGCTCAAATAAGTCGAAGAAGTTTTTTCTGAGAGTTGGGATGGTTGCCAAGGAAAGCATGAACCTGAAAGCAAAATGAAAATGCATTTTGAAAAATCAAACCACCCTTATTGTTTGCACTGCAAGTCATTAATTGAATAAAGACCTACGTACACTATGGCTCAAAGTCAAGCACATTTAATTTCCACATTTGCTGGATCGTTTGCACGTCTATTAGTCCTTCCAGTTACTCCCTACCGTAATCGGAGATACCTTTTCGAACGAACATTCCATCGCTAGGATCAGTTGGCAAGTCTCTCTGGGAAGTCGCGCAAATCCAAGTAAACCTGACGTTAGCATTCCTGATGCTGGTAACTGCTTCCAGGGAAGCGTTGGAAACCTTAAGCCCTGCAATGAAACAAACGCATGCTTTCATTGTGACAGAGGTTTTCCATTAAATTTTCAACCTTGTTGTTACCAACTGCAAAACATTCCTTTTCAACAAGGGATAGTCGTTTATACGTTATTAATATATTTTATAATGCTATCTTTTACTGAAGTTTAACATTTATGTATCTGGGCAGCTTCCTAGCTACGACAATCACATTATTTTATTTTCATAAAGCGATACGTTTATTAGCTATCGTTGTTCCCTGCATTCCAGAGCTTATAAGTAGAGCTTATTTATGTCGGCGAGGTTTTAGCATGTGAAAGACCATTCGATCCATTTATTTTATTATCCAGCAAAATTTCATATTGTTAAACGATTATATCTGAAGCCTTCTCCGATGGTAAGTATCCAGTGGCGACAAGTAATTGTATTGTTTTTGTATCTAAACCGCAAATTGTTTTCATAGTTATATATGTATAGTTTTTTCGACTGTAGTCAGTTTATTTTTGAATCTGTGGAAAGTATCGTTGTGCATTTGTGTTTCGTACGATTAAAACCAAGGGTGGGGAACCTGCGGCCAGAGGGCAAAAATGCGGTCCGTGTGAATATTTGATATGACCGGTATCAGAATTTTCGTAACTCAAGTTAGAGCATAACATCGCATCAAAATAAAACTCAATGACAAGTAGACACGTAATCAGTAAAGAGAAAAATATCTCGTTCCCCAACATAATTTTCTCTCCTTATTTTCCTTAGTAGGATGTAGGTAGAATTTGAAGACACGATTAATTAATTTTTGCGGCTCGCCAGCGATATTCCAGAATTCATGCGTCCCGTGATAGCAAGTAGGTTCNCCATCCCTGATTTAAATCTTCGTTTGTGACACGATCTAAACCGGAGAATCTCAAAGTGGAAACCTTCACACGAAACACGGTTGACAGTTCCGTTTCCTTTTCAGTTATTCCATGTTACGGCCTGGAAACACGGTTGATATTGCTACAACATGAGTGCTGGCTTCAAAATGATCCCATGGCTCAATACTCATTGCTTCTTTACCGTGGTGCTAAGTGTATCAGAGCCATAAAATCGTAAAATGTTAAAATGGTATGTTGTAAATCATTTACATTCAATCATAACTGGCTAAATGGTTCCCGTCAATAATCTTTAAGCTTTGGCAAAAACATCTTGTGAATCAAAATGTTAACGGGGTTCGTCAGATACATGGATAGGGCTGTAATGGATCGGGTTGGCATGACCTTNATTGCCNTTTGGCCCAAAATCTACCCAGTCAAGTTTCATTTTGGGAGGTATAAGCGGTAATCTTTCCNCATAACCGCAGTAAAAATTNAAGNAAAACTTTACTTTTTCAGTTCTAACAAATCTGCAGATACATTTCAACTTTGTTGGTAAAGGTTTGACAGTTCAATTTTTTAATCCATTGTTTCAAAAGATTAACAGTCAAATGTGGTTTCTTAACCTAAAGATCGACTTTGAAATAAAGTATTCGTTAGATGCATTATCTGATTGAATTACTACCTGTTTTACTAGAGGCTACTCTATATACTCCATACATGGAAGCAAAGCTCTGCTTGCGTGAAGGGCCATACGTTCTGTCAGCGCACAAACTGTGTGACAAACTGATATATTTTTATTAGATGCGAAACTGCACTTGTACCTGGAATCATCAGTTGAAAACACTTTGACCAAAACGTCTTAGCATAAAACTGCTAAGTCAAATATTTTTTGTAGGAACAAGTTTTCATTTTCTGCCACAAGACATTGCTTTGTCGCATTTATCTAATCTGAAACTCTGCAATTGTTACTATTAATTTTCTTAGAACTTTGCGTACTGATATGCTTACCTATTTCTCTTTTGGATCCTCCTGCGATAAGGCAACTGAAGGATTTTTCTACTATCCGGAAAAAGGCAAATTCACCATCTTTCAAAATTACTGTTTTGGTTGCCAAACTTTCTTCACTGATCGTAACTACAGCAATGTACAAACCTTGCTGCAGCTCATCACCGTTTATAACAATTTCTGCTTGATTCAAGTTTGCTTTTATTTTGACTTCATCATCAGATTTAGGAGCACTTAAAACTGATGCGACTTTGTATACCCCCCACGTGATATCAAAGTCGTTCTGGTCCAAGCAAGCAACTGATGCATCAGCACTCAGTATCAAATACTCTCCAACGTTTAGTGGTTCATTCGTAGTTGTCGCTGATCCTCCCCTCAGTGTCAAGCCTTGAAAACATGTTTCTTTTGCACGGACATGTATTTCCGTGGTATAGTTAAACCACTGCTTTCCGTTGCTGATTGATACACTTAGGTGATGGAAACCACTTTGGCCGAATACAATGCTTTTCATCACAAGTGAATGAGTGCTTCCCTCAAAAGGAAGTCTTACGCGATGATCGTTACTTTCAGCGGAGATTTTCAGTGGTATAACATGCCGGATACTCTCGACTTCTAGCATTAAGGAGAAATTTCCGACGTCTGCTCGGACAAATATCGCTACGTTGTTTTTCCGGCCTGCGTACGGATCACGAATAGTAGTGTAAATGTCGTACACTTGTGGTAGACACGCTATTGGGCCCCACGCTGCATTAGAACTACTGATTGTGTTTCCTGCATTTCCATACAAGTGATAAAGGCCAGTAACCTTTGGAGATGGCATCTTTACCAACAATTCTGTGCAGCTTACCATGTTGTCACAGGCTGCTTGTACAGATGTCACTGTTTTGTTATCCGAGGTCTTCAGTAAAATAGATATTTTTGCTGGAGCTCCGTTGGGTATACGCACATATGCATCGAAGTTGTTTGGGTGGAGACCTATATGAACTGCACTCCTGATATTAAGACCGCTCAAAGGTTTGTTCAAACTGACACTGGAATGAAAAGTCTGAATGGAAATATTATTGAAAATAAACAATCTACATGAGTGAATGCCCGCGCCCAAAGCAAGCTGAGTCTTTGCTTCAAGCAGGAATTCAACATTTGCAGGTGATCGAGCTGCGTATGAAGCATTTTGAAAAGGTTTAGACTGTTCATGAAATGTAAAATCTTGTATTTCCCAGCTGTAACTTGCAGGATAAACATACTGGTGTTGAAATCTAGCTTTGAAGCTGATGCCGAAAGTTCCACTGCAATGTACGCATTTCGATTGCAAGTCTCGATCGGAAAAATCATCCTCAGCAACTACAACAAACAAATGATTTAAAGCCTCCGAACGTGATTTCTTGGTGTTGCACTTTACTGAGTATTTGTGTGAGTGTGGTAAATTGTGACTGACCAGCAACCTTGTTTCATTGTTCATCAGCATTAAACTAGACGAGTTTTGAAATGTCACTTTACAGTCAAGAAAAGACATTTCCCGAAGTGGCAGCAGTAAAATAATTCTCAAAGAGATTGTTTCACCAACAGCGACCACTCCTTCTGGCTCAGTAGAAACAATGATTTCTGCAAAAGTTACAATTTCAGCAAATGTATGAAATAAAATCAGGTGTCAACTGCATACTACAAACGTCAACATCGCACTCTTACTGGTGTAGTAGTAAGTTATGTTAAGTTTACTGGAGCAATCCCTCGTCCTCAAATCGACCGATAGTGGGGCGTCTACCCGTAAAAAGGAATCAGTCAAATTATTGGTATTGCAGTAAAGTGGTGCAATGCTGTTTATCTGTAGCATAGCCTTGAAGCAACTGAAAAAATGTAGAAGATTAAAATATGTAAATGTGAGTCACTACCCAATTAATAGTGCAAAATACCTGATGCTAAAATCTTCAACAACAAGCAAAAGCATTCGCTGAGGGTATGCGGAGAATTGCCATTTCACATGAGAAGAAAGCGAATTCGCGTTAGAGCAAATGTTTCGCAGTGGAAAATAAAGCTCTCCTGCAGGCTTCGCCATCTGTATAGTCAACATCGCTGTAGAAAAAAAAAACTATTTTTAATTTGTTTGTGAAAACAAGTATGCAGCAAAGTTTCAACCATTGTACAAAGAACAAATAATTGAGGTCATAGAAAAAGATGTTATTTAAAAAATGCATTTTTGTGCTGGCAACGCAATATTTTTTTAGTCAAGAGGTACATGCAACGAATGTTGATCAGCTGCAAGAATTCCTTGTACTATCACATCGGTTTGCATCGCTTGTGAAGAGTGCAGGAAAAAGAACGCCGATACTTGGTTGTGAACTACAATCCAGCAAGCGACACCAATGGCTGAAATTTAGTCAAGGCAAAGAAGCAAAGCAAGCCACATTTGAGCAACTGGTTCTGCAACAGTTTCTATCGAAAGGTAAATTAATGAAGGTAAAACGCTTATGACATGTACTGAAATATACTTTTGATAAGATGTTGAAACGGAATTGCTTCGTATCGACGAACTCAAAATCACGAAGCACTTTAAAGTTTTTCCATTTACAAAATAACTTTCTTATCCGTGAACGTTTTCCAAGATCAACGATATTTTTTTAACAAAAACATTTCACTATTTTTACAAACTATTTAAACTATTTACTGTGTCAGACATTTCATGAGAGTTGTTTGTGAGAAATTTGGAATTGTTGCTTTTAATTGAAAAATTATTAATATTTAGGAGTGACAAGTGGTGTACACGGAAATCTTCTGCATATACTAGGTTTTCCCTCTAATCGTTTTTTAATAGTTCCCTCTCTAAGGGCAACATGAACTATGAAAAAATATGTGAATTATAGTCTCGTCATCAGTTCCTGTGATTAGCTAATCTTTGCTCAAAAGGAAAAAGCTCGTGATTAAAAATCTGTTTGGTTTTTTTGTCATTATATATATTAGGCTCTTGTTTTGAGAGTTAAACTCAACTACGTTGTCGTGTTTGCATTTCAGAAAGCTAGGGAAAGCGTTAAAAAAGTATTGTTGACTAATGAGGCATATAGAGGTTTTAATCATCATGGTTGGCAAGTTTTGTTAAACAAAGTGTGCAGTGAATTTATTGAAAAAACTTACATTACTACCAACTGCCAGACAGCATAAATATATCTACAGTTACTCTGTTTCACATGGATGGAAAAATAACAAGCAAGCTATCTCCGTCGTCATGTTGCTATTCAACTACTGTGTCTTCGCAAATTAAACAAAGCACATTGATAGTTTAATTGTAAAAAAACAAAGCTAGTATAAAACAACGCAGAAAACAATTAATTAAACGACGTAGACAACGGCATATATCGCAGGGCTGCATCGAATAAAACAATCAAAACGACTACGGCAATGCTACATAAACTTTGTGGCAACACTGAGCTACCTGACGTGAAAAATGTCAAAATTGAAAATGCATGAAATATTTAGCACGGCTAGTTGCATGCTATATGTATATTTTTTACCATTTTAGCATAAAGTTATTTCGTATGAATCTTATAAAGGTAAAGTAATCTCAATTTCGCATGAACCTTAAGAAGGTAAACTAATCTTAAATGCTGAATTTGCATAAACTATCGCTTGGTTTCTGACACCGAAAAGTATTACTGAAAAAATGTTGCATCGATACATGTTTAGCAAACACTTGGTATTTCATTTCCAGGCAGAGTCGTGTTTCTTATAACACTTTGACTTGCGAGTTGTAGTGCACCTGTGGTGTGATAGGCGGATCGCAAAATAAAAAGAAATACACCTCTTGTGATATTCCTTAGGCATCTGTTTCAGTCTATTGGCTATTTCTAATAAATGTGAACACTTTCGCTGCCGAACAACAGACATCTCCAGATTACGTTCAAAGATGATCACGGAGGCGGAGTGCCGGCGTGGACTCCGGTCGGAGTTTGCATTTTAAGCAGGAACAGGAGCCGGAGTCAATATTTTAGGTTCGAGCCGGAGCCGGAGGCAACATCAAGGTCTGCGCAGGAGCCAATCAAAATTTTTAAGG
>JGI24021J15306_10001602_pt1 | contig 22615 bp, 8 predicted proteins | sample Ectturendosymbi1_FD_15306 | JGI IMG/M metagenome (IMG submission 15306) | reverse complement strand
GTGCTCACATGTCGCGGCATTTCGTTTTTTAGCCCTGATGAAGACAGTTGTATCAACCGTCGAAACGTTGGCAAGTTTTTAACGTGTTTTTATGTTTTTAGTGCCAGTAGAGCCTGATTAAATTTGTTTATCGAAGTCCTGGCGTCTCCGAAGCAGAAAGATGGCAATTAATAGTTTCTGATTTATTGATCTGTGAGTATTCCTTTGTATATAGACCCTTTGCGTTGGTTTTTGGATTTTACATACACTGTAGTCCAGGTAGATCTTCGGGTCTTTTGTTGTTGGAGGAAGAAGTTGCATATGGAACAGAACAGGCCTCATTGAAAACACTTGGCCGTTGTTGTGAGACAAAACTTGTTGGAGGGGAAAGGAGAATAAAACAAATTTAATCCAATCTTTGCTCAAACACTGTCGGTCGCTGGCAGCGCTATTGTGAGTTTAAATTACAACTACTTCACTTTATGCAGCTTGGACAAACCCAAAATAAAATAGTTTCAAAATAATTACGTCGAAAGTAAGCCTTATTTTAACCATACCTTCATACAACTCACGTTGCTAAACGAGAAAAGAGCGAGTTCATGATAGTTTGGCCTTGCCTGCTGTTACGATCTCACCCGCTGCTACCAGATCACCAGGTTGGAGTCGCACCTCCTGTGGAGAGGCCTCGCATACTGTAAAAGTATGGAAAGTTTGAATACCAGGGGTGGATATTAGGGGAAGCGAACGAGGCGGTCGCCTCAACTCCCATTTTCAGAGATAATGTGCTCTCGCTTGAGTCTCGCGCTTAGTTTCTGCATTGTTTTATTAGAAAGCTTATGAACCAATCCAGAGCCACAACTAATCAGCTCTCAAGCAACAAGCACGTCATGTGTTTTTCAAAGTAAAGCAAAAATTATGCGCGATTGTGCCAAAGCTCAACAACTTCATTGCGTAGTTTTGGGGCCCCTTTCTGAGAGTTTGCCCCGGGCTTGTAAATTCTCATATCCAAATGTGCTGAATACATATTTGTTTTTGCTAGAAAATAGACAACTTCATTTAGTCTTAGCAACGTTTTCCGGAATAAAAGGACCTGGTTGTGATTTTTGAATAGGGACGGGGTGTTATATCGGAGCAGGCCTGCTTAAAGTTTTGTAGTTGCATTCCAATCAGCAGCGCACCCAGAATGTCACCCAAGAAGCCGTGCTCCCACCGAAACAAACTTAGAAAATGAACGGACAGAACAGTCGGATTCAATAAGACGTTAGTGACTGAAGACATTATTGACTGGCCACTCCCGAACAAAATTCGTTGCTGCGCTACTGATTCAAATGAATTGGTCACTATTTTGTTGTACGTCTTCTTCCAAGCAACTGTTAAAATTTCTTTAGTTCTCTCATGTGACTGACAATGCGTATTGACGTTTTCTTCTCTCATCTGGCAATAGTTGATTTCAACTCTTTACACTTCTATTTGTACTTTTCTAGTCACGTAGAAAAGTTGGGCTGTGCACTGCTGTGTAGGATGACGTCCAATCAAGTTTTCAGTAACATACAAGTACTCTCATAATTGGCATAAAGTTTACTGATTCGTAAGTCATAAGGTTTGTTATCATCAAAAATGGAAAAAAAGTGCTGGAAGTGCATTGCTTCAATTGATGCTATGCTGAAATTGTGCAGCCAAAACTAGCTGGACGGTTGCGGTTGCATACAGCACAGTGCTTTGGACGAAGTAGCGTTCAAACTGAAGGCTTCGGTGCTTTCGAAGTGAAAGACTGAAGAAAAGAAATATCGCCCGAACAAAAACACAAAACAAAAGCTTTTGTGTACTGTTTCGCTCTTTGATAACGTATAATGCGTATAGTGTACTACTGAACTGATGGCATTTGTATTAATTGCATGCTGCAAATAATAAAATATTGATCCATCGGTTGATTACAATTGTACATTCTTGTAAGCGCACATTGGTGAAAGATCAGTGGATTCCTGGTACAGTGACACCGGTGCTCGACAACTAGCGAGGATAAATATCTACGCGTGGTGTGTATTATAATAACCTTAGGCTCGAGCAGGCCGCAATTAGGAACTGCCTTCACTGACCACAGTTCACGCTGCTTTTTTCTCTACCTTCGACTTCAATGACAGTCAAGCATGTCGGGTCGTTTGTGACGCAAGCAATGTCTTTGTTTCGAACAAGGTCAGTTGAAAAGAAACTCCAGCCCCTTGCCGCCAGAAACAATCGCGGGTGCTGGCAATTATATCAAACGTTACTATGGCAAGCTTTCTGGACCACACTTTCGCATTGTTACGTAGCCTAACGTGGATGTATGCGGCTGCCGGTCGATTATTGCCGCGTTTAGTCCACAGCAGTGGTTGAATTCGCGAGGAGTAATCCTGCTGGTGCAAAATATAACTACTGTACAATAACCACGGTTGCACAGGAGAAAACGTACAAGGGTTGTAGTTTCCGATACTTGTTGCAATTATAGGTTTAGCGGAGAGCCTTGCTTCTGAATATGCAAAGAACGCGCCAGGTTGTTAGGCTGCAATATTGGGTTTACGTGTTGAACTTGCAGTTCATTGTGAAGAAACTCTGGCGTACTGTAACGACATGCATGTCAGCTCGATCGATCCAAGACGTGCCGAAAATAGGACCAGCGTCGAGCAATTGCTGGAGAAAATGACTAAAAAAGAAAGAAATAGACGCAGGTTGTTTACAGCTCCAAAACGTGGCGGTGTGTTAAAATAAACAGCTGGAGTAAAGTATGAGGTCAGGAGGAAATGGTTAATTTTTCGTAAATAAAAGAATGCACGTAGGCATAATGAAAGTTACATTCTTCTACTTAAAACCACACTGGAAATTGTGAGGGCTAAGTTTCGACGGTTTGATGTGTACTTGTGCTCTTCAGATAAAGCTACTGTTATTGACATTTGAAGCTATACTATCATTGACATTCAGGTTTTCCGTAAAAGTGAACGTTGAGTGAAAAACGTAGTTCCTTGTTTCTGGCATACCTTTCATAAGCGCCGTCTGTGCTTTGCTTTTTTCACTTCAACCCGATTCCAAGATCGTTAATCAGGCCTTTGTACTTCTCGAGAGCATTTCTTGAGTGTCTTGACAAGACAAGCAAACAATGCTCGCTCTGAAATCTTTTCTCGTGTCTTAACGATCGACCAAGCACTCGAAAAGCTCAGCGCTGTTGGGCCACTCTGAAAGAGTTCTTGCGTCAGATCGGGTAAGGGCCTCGAAAGGCCGACTAAGCGCCCATTGAGAATAACGAAGTTTCAGTTTGCGGATTAGACTGTTTGGACAAGGGCGTCTGCGACAGCGATCGGTGAATGTCGCCGCGCGGTCACAGTGTCGGTGACAAGCGGTTGCCTTTTACCGAAGTGCGTTTCAAGCCGATCGACGAAACGCAGATTTTTCGAAGGTGCTGAGAGGCTGTAGATCAGGCAGAAGCTATCAGCGGTTCGCATCGAAAGTGTTTACACATCGTCCCCTTGCCGTTTAAGCTGAGATTATGAACCTCGATTTGTTAAAGCTTTGTATTTCGCAACGAAAAAGAAGAAACTTTAGCCATGGCTTCACCTTGGCAAAAAGTTGATAGTTGTAAAGGTTGCTTAGAGCTGCAGCCGTGTTTGATCAAGCCAAGAAGGTCTTTCAATTTATTGCTGAGTCAGTGTTGGCTGACTGTTAAATTTCAGTTGGAACCCAGGGCTCGTTGCACAACTGTGTTGATTAATCATCCAGCAGACTTCGACCATCATTGAATTTGCCCGTACCCAACTCTCCGACTCACATTCAACTACGATTCGGTTATAAAACTTCAAATCATGTGAAGACAATTGTCTTTTGCAGGGGATTGTTCAACAGGAGAAACAGGTCGACAGGTTTTTGTTGGTGTCCCAAAACCTTGACTCTGACATGAATGAAACTGTCCAGTGTTGCTCCACAACAAAAACGCTTCAACTCGGTTTCCTGTTTTTGAGTCCGGTGTGAAGCGAAATTTCTGACCTCTGCGAAATTTCTGACCTATATTGTTTGTCAGTTATTTACTTTTCAGAGTAAAGGAATAAAGTTTGGCGATTACTTTTTTGATGTGTGTTGTGTAAATTAAAAATTTTTGGTTAGATGTCAGATAGCCACAACAAGCTATAGTATGGGAATAACTATTATAATCACTCAAAAAGATTGGACATTGGGTCAGTATTAGACAAATGGAAAAGATTTATGCAAAAGTTCAAGGAAAATTCACCCGTTTTGAGGAAAAGTTGTGGGTTTGCGATTGATCGTTAACTATTCAATCAATATATATAAGGTACTGCTTGAGTCAACGCTCTTTCGATAGCAAACTAGACAAAGCCTGGCATTTGAGTACACCAACCTATTGCTACAATGCCGAGATATTTCGTCAAGTTGTATCCTTGGCCAATGGCGTTGACAGTATTCTTGTGTCACAGCGTTTTAGCAGAAGCTCTGAGCAACGATGCTGTTGTAGCCCTTAACAGCTTCACGTATATTAAGACCTGCGTCTGAACGACAGACGCCATGACAACTGCTACACTGCCTTCAGCAACCCACTCCCCCGGGTCTCGAGAAAGCCGCCCGCGCCATCGCCGAAGCGCAACCCTCCCCACACGACTTCCAAGCATTGCGCCGAAATCAACGTTGATATCTCCTGCTCTTTCGAATCTGGACCCGGTGACAAGGTTAGTGCGTTGTATTTCAGTCGCAAAGAATCACCTCAGTGGATTGAGCACAAGTGCGTGCCATGTGACTTTATTCTGATGAAACCAGTAGATGCTGGACGTGCTGTTCCGAAACGCTGACAGATTAGCTAGGAGGCCAACAACAGGTGGCCATTGGCCAATTGGCCACAACCCAACAACCCAGCCGGCTTGGTCATTGGGTGTTGCCTCAGCAATCCGTTTTTTACCTCGTGCACTGCATTTGAATTGTTTTTCGCGGTAATAAGTGGTAAAATATATTTGATTGATGATAAATTTTTCTTTTTTCATTTTGTTTATTGCAGTAGGATTCACGTACATCGACTTTGCATATATCCACGTTGACGTTTTATATCATCCCCAGAAGCATGGGCGTCGGAAGGATTTTTCCGAGAGGGGAGAATAATGGATTTTTCCAGGGGTAGCTAAAACGATTTTTCATGGGGAGGGGGCATAAGTGGTGAAATTTCATTTTACCCACTCGAGACTAAGAAAACAACCTTTTTCTGCTAAAATTTAATAGGGAAATGTCAAATTTCAAAATCCAGGCGGAGCCAAGCCCCCCTGACCCCATTCGGACGCCCATGCTCAGAAGCATTTCTTCGTTGAGAGGGACAGTTGCAAATTTTCTTTGCCGTATCGGACGCAATCAAAGTTGCGAATCCGATCACAGTAACACTATTATATGCGTAATGCTCTAGCTGTCATTAGATTGCATGTTTTTACGGTTACCGGTCCTTCCTGTTGTTCCAATGTTGAATGTGGCTCACCAATCAAGATTATTGCACACGCCTGGCTTAAAATAACGCCTGCGGAAGGCGAATTCATGCATTTTGATCAGTAGACATTAAAACACTATTCCAAATATTAGGATTAGGGCTTATGGTAAATCAAAACAGATGCTTCTGATAACATTTTAGGCATAAATGAGCTTTTGTGCTGAAAAACACAAAGAAAGTATTGCATCATATAGCAAAGCACTTCATCATACAGACATACAGTATTGCATCATAGCAGCAGATAAGTTGCATTGCTGTGACGAAGATGGACTGATCCAATCCAAAGGTGTAAAATGTCGACAAACCAAGGGTAAGTTAACTAACGAGATCCAGCTGTTTTTTCTGAATGGGAGGGTTGCAAAAATCATATTCACAGATTACACGATTGCTTGAAATAGTCAGCAATCCAATTGCATGTTAAAACATTTATCAACGTTAAACATTTATCAACGTTGGCAGAAAACTGGCACTAGTCTTGAAAGCAACGAGCAACAGGTAACACTTGTGATGTCATGTGAATAGAAAATTGATCCTAAACGTAAAAAAACACAGTAAAATAGGAAGAATTTTGGCACCGCGCGAACAATCTTCATCGTTAAGGAATGAGGGAATAACGGAAAAATTATTCGCCTACTGACAGGAGATTTTAAGTTGAAAATATGCACATGCAAAACCAACTTTTCAACTACTCTACCGCCTAAACATCACCGTACAATACGTAACGCTGTGTCTTATCGCCGCTTTGACAAACGTTAAATGTTTTTCTCGCGCACTCTTTTGTGGAGAAACACTAGTCAACTAGTTGACAAAGCGGCGTACGATTTGATGTGAACATTGCGCGGTCGATTCGCGATTGTATTGCGTTTAATCGCACGAAACATCTTTGTCGAATAAAGCTCGACGCGTTTATGAAACAGATAAGCTTACGCGTTTTATCATTGTCGTCGGGGCATTTAATTCCCATTTAAACTGTAGCGTCTCTCAGGCAGAGACCGTGTTCAAGATGGATTCGGGACTTGTTTTCGTATCAGCACGTGGGTAATTTTTAAGAAGATTTTAAACGCCTTTCTGCATGGTCCTTTACTTGCTATGACTGCGCGGTGTGGTGTGTCGGTGACAGTGATTATTTTTCTATGTCTAAATGTGATGAACTGACTCCCTCGTTTGGGTGTGCTTAGTGAAAGATCTTTGATTACCTGAACGTGTTTATGGTTTCTTACGACAACATATGCCCGACTGTTGAGTAACATCACGAAAATGACTATCGGGTACTATCCTAACATTGATGCGTCCACACTGACTCACTGGTCACTTTCTATCTGTAGCAAAGATGATACCACATTCGTTTGGATAAAAAACAGCACCCTTCAAGTTTATTTTGTCGCAGGATCGACCTTCTCCACCCACCGAGCGTGCCTCGTCGAACAGTGTTTCTCGAAACAGCTGACTCGCAATTCCACATGCAGCGTCGCTGTGCGCTGATGCAGCGGCAGAAATGGATGCGGGAGCACGGGGAGTGGCAGAAACCGCTGTACGGGACGGCTGCAGTGAAGGAAAATTACAGGTTGATGCTGATCAGTCACTGAAAAAATGTCTTGTTAAAGGTTGATTTGTCGTTCCTAGCTCTTCTTTCAGAGAAGCGCATCCGATTTGTTTTGTAACATTACAAGTTGGGCATTTATTGCAACGTTTGCTTTTACCCATCGTGTATCTCGAAACATTTTGAACTGCGCTTTGTGCTTTAGAATTATTTGTAAGACATTTACATAGTTTCCAACAAATGCCCAGTCTAGATTTTACAAAGTATGTTTCAGCGCCATCCCGACCCTTTTCTCAGTTGTGATCACCATGTTCACATCATCCTGCTTGAATAAGAAACAAGGACCTGAAATTTAAATGAAATTAACGGACCGCACCCTTGATAGAAGACAAGATCTTACAATGTATAATTTTTGCCAAATGGAAGGAGTAGAAGTTCCTTTAGAGCAGGGGTTCCCAACCTTTCTCTTACCATGTACCCCCTCAGCATTTCAACAGATAAGTACGTACCTCTTCAGCATTTCGATAGATGCACATGTGCCCCTAAGATTTCCTATAACAATACATTTTATCATGATTATTCGTTGATATGTTTAACAAAAAGCATATGATGATTTTTGAAAAGAATATTCACTGATATATGTGTAAATATTTGGAAATAAATTATATGCAAATATATTTCTCTCTTCTATTGATAACCTTAAATGTACCCCTTCGGACAGGCAAATGTACCCCTGGGGGTACATGTACCCCAGGTTGGGAACCCCTGCTTTAGAGTCTCATTTCCTGAGTCATTCACTTTTACATAACTGGATTGTTAGCGGCGTCAAAATGTCCCTGCAGATTGGGCATCCGCTCTACGCTGAAGAGTCAAATGGAAGATGGCGACTATAAGCGAAAACAAGAATGGATCAACGCTTTGAACGAAAGCATAATGGTGTCAGAGAAAGACAGACGCGATTGTTTGGAAGATGCTGAAAAGCGAAGAAATCGTTTCAAGTTTTTACTGGGTTACACGCAGGCAAACAAACAGGTCAATAAATGTTTTTCATAAATCGTCTCTGCTATTCTGTGCAGCTTTAATCTTCTTGGCGGTCAACGCTCCATTTTCTGTAAAACCGCACATTTACTGACTTGTTTCAGCTGGCATTTTCGTTCGTTTTGACATTTTGCGAAGATTGATGTTGTTTTTGATACTGTTCTCAGAAATTGTAGTCTCTTTCCTGCCCCGTTAATCACTCGCGATCATCGGTGACGATCTTTTTGAGATGCTGACGACTGTTAAATAATATTTATGTGACCCCCTATTTGTGACATTGCAGAATTATAAAAAAGAGCTCAACTGTGGGAGTGTGCGCCACGCCCTCAGCTACCGAAAGCAAAGTTAGCACTTAGCAGTACCACGGTCTACAACCCACTCGGGTCTCTCTGTACTGGGACTAATCCAGACTTGTGTTCATAGCGATCGCAGTTGCACATTTCTAATTTATGTGAACATGCTCATTCGTTTCAAACCATGGACAGCGAGAAACTGAAACCTATCCGATGGTCTCTATCTTGTGGCTAAACCATTACAATCGCCATTGGAGCAACCATTTTGATGTTTAAATACAAGATGATGAAAAACTCAATTAGGATAACGCCGTAGTGATTAGTGGTGATGGCATTACTGTCAAAATTTTTTATGCAACTTTTTCTTGCTTCTACTAACTGGTGCAAAAACTATATGCCAGAGAGTAGATAGAGAGAAATTGTGTACAAGATAGTCTCTGTGTAAGGTAGATAGTATAAGGAAGTACTGCCATTAATGTTAACAAAATACTTGAGCAGAATGCCCTAGTTATTACAGCATACTGTATGTTGCCAAAACTGTTCTGAAGCAATTTAACAACACGTTGCTGTAGTGCATGTACTTGTATCATTTCATCCTATGAGACTTTTCGTGTAATATTTGCACTTTGTGTAGATCTTTGCTCGATATCACCCAATGGTCGTGACACTCGACCACGGATGCGTTGATCCCAGGCGTTTGGTGAAAGTGAAACAGTGGGTCGGCCAGTTATGGTCTCCTCTTACATACGAATCACTGATCAACAACATTTTGGTATTGGATAAAGTAATGATTTCACCTCTAGGCTGATTTCAGTTAACACTGGTTCCGAATCTGAAATCAGAATGTTTTCCTTCAAGCATTCACGGTAATGCATTTTCAAAGGAAACACTTCGACCATTGGCGTCAGCGTAACAAATAAAGTACTCAAGGGCCCACCAACTGGTTAAAGGTTGAGAACCACCGCTCTCCGCACTGGCAGCCCAAAAAATATTTAAAGGTGTTCTTCGAAAAAAATTAAAAGGAACTAACAGCTCGATTTGACACGAAACAAAAGACAGTGACCAACGTCACAGGTGACAAATGTCACCGAGTCGACGAACTGACTGGCAGTCGCGCAACGCAACTAACAAAACTGTGCTGTTCAGATGATGGAATCGCGATGGGAGGAACGGAAACAAGCGAAGCTACTCGAGAACAAGCGCGACTCGGAGCAACTGCGCTACAACCCTATTAATTGGAGCCACACGCTGAAGTGATCATCAGCTGAAGATCCAATTTAACTGTTGTGATGCTTGTCACAGCACGCCTTCTGAACGCGCGAGCGTGTTTCCCACTGTCCTCCCCACTTTTGGGTTACGGTGACGGGAGCAGGTCGCGTTTCGTTGCCGTTCCGGTTGTCGCAAGCCTGTGAAGTGGACAGCGCACAATGTCGGTGCCTTGTTATCTATTTTTCCTGCGTGATGAAACCAACTGTTTTCAGGGTACTAATATGGTTCCGGCAGGAAAAGGATTTTACTTTTTTTAAGACCAACTTGTTACATTTTCATCACTCGCCAGGGCAGTTTTGTGACTTCGCCACTTTTTGCGCAAAGGCGATCCCACGAAACTGTTTGCACCATAACTAGATTTTACTGAAAACATACGTCTACATTTGGTTTTCTGTTCTTTTTTCGCAGCAAAATCTAACTTTCCTTGCACTTTATCGTTATTTTGCACCCGCAGAATGCTTGGCTTTTTCTGTGAAACAACCGCATTAACGTGCGGCACGCCTGGCATTCTTGTGAGCAGTGGTGGATCCAGGGGCGATTGCCTCCCCTAAAACATGCAAAAGTACCTTCATTCACCATGATTTTGTACAATTCGGAAAACAGCATTTGCGATGTAAGGCCATTTTGTCGTCCACTGTTTTGTCACAGCTGCGTGGTGAATTATACTTCACCCCTCCTACAGTAGCGAAGCCGTTATGAGACTTGACTTCCTAATATTTCCGAAATCGCCGCCCTAGCCTTACTCACTGGATCTGCACCTGTTTGCAAAAGGTAATGAATATCACGGAATGAGATTTGAATTTGTTAGCTTGTTGCTTAAAGTTCGCTCTAGATACTCATTTCGACTGACGTCCACGTTTCCTAGTCGTTGAGATTGAGCTAGCACTGCGTATTTAAGATATAGGATCACATTACGAAATTCAGGTTCACCTTTTAGGTGATTATCGTTGCTTTCCTTGTTATGGAGTCTGCCGGATAAACGTTTCCGACGGGATTTTATTGCGAAAGAAATTATCATTGTAATCTTTGGCTCTGCAGATTTCAGGTAGGAATATTTTAGAACTATTTTAAGCAATTTACAAATGATGGTTTGTGCAACTGTTTGCAACAGCGGGAGACACTAATTAAATCGATTGACGTAGTTTTTAAATGGTAGAGAATTCTGCAGTTGCTACGCTGCCCGCCGAAAATTTGCCACGCTTGAACAATGTTTACCAGAGCTCTGTAAAATCTTAGCGTGTTGACACATTCTGTCAGTGTTACGTTTTTGTTAGCTCCAGTTAGCTGACATATTGTCACTGTGCCTCTCTCTGCCTGTCAGGATTTGTTTTCACTGCGATTCGATAATACAAATAACACAAATCTATTTGACTGTGTGCGTCGATGTTTTTCGGCCTGGCCTGCCCCAAAGCTAAGCCTTCAGGAAAATTAATAAAATCCACACATCTTTGATCAAACAAAGTTACTTTTACCTTAACAAAGGTGTTTCTAAGGCCATCTGAAAGCTCCGAAACACAGATTAACTTCTTATAATCGCTTTCATGATCGACGGCAGGTATAAAATAGATCAATATCTTCGCGGATCAATCACAATATAACGTTAATGTGCGTGTCAAGCAAATCAAAATGCTTCGAACGATGCTCTTGGCAGTTACTTTTTTTCGTCGCAGAAGAAACACCTTCAGTACGAGTCGGCAGCTTTTTGCGCATGACTACTTATTCTGCATTTGCTTTCTTGCGATATGCAGTGAAGCCACAGCACAACGACTGAAACGGTCATGCCCGTGGTTGCTGTCTTTAGTTTCGCCCGGTGCTCCGCACAAAGTATGTGTTTCTTTGAAAAACTCACGTTTGAAAGAGTTACAAGCAAAAAAAGTAATGCACTCCGTCAAGAAGCACTGCGTCATGCATCGCTGTCATCACTACGCCTATGTCGTTTCGTCAAATTAGCTCTCAGCGCTGCCTGTATACAAACCTTTAGAGTTTAATCGTTAAAGGCGAGTAGTTTTGACGTTGATGATGTCACAGTTCGTTTCAAAGGTATCGAACAGCCACGAACCACGCATCCAGCGAAGGTGCTCCGCGTCGATGGTCATAAACACGAGGCAAGACATATTGTCTCGTGCAAGTAAACTCGAGTTTAAAATCTTTGAAAACTGGGGAATTGATCAAGATCCCATAAAAATTGGTTTGTTTGCAGATGTTTTGCGAAGCTTTTAATTTTAGTAGCAATTTTTGTTGCAAGTCAACCATGTAGAGAAGAAATGGGGTGAGATTTCTTGTGGAGTTCTTTAAAATTAAGAGGGACATTGCGATTTCAAGCGATATCCTACAGATTCATGATTCGAAATTAACTTGTTGCTAAAAGCAAGCCACTGAGAACGAATATACTGGACCTGGAGTTGTGGCCCTGATACGAGTAAGGATTCTTTCATATTTTCAATATGCGGTTTCTTGAATTAATGCAATCTTCCTATCGGCAGATGTGAACCTCTTGCCAATATTCAGCTGAAATGGAATGTTTTTAACAATGCTATTAACTCAGATCCAAAACAATAAAACTTGATACTGAAAGTAATTTATGTTGACTGCATGGTAGAACTTTCTGGTTTCTCATGGGTATCCGTAAAACCGTAAAAACCTAAATATCATGTAAAGTGTCTTGGGGCTAATTTGCAAATTCCAGAGATAGCAACCAAATTTTTAATATAGCTTGTGGCTAAAGCATGGGATACCATTTAACCAAACTGTAATTACAATAGTTACCATGAAGTTTGCACATTGCAACAGATACATAACTGGTACACGCTGTGCAGAAAACTGCTAGAGCAGTGAAAGAGACAAGCAGTACATTAAATACAGTTTTCAGAAATCTGGAAACGTGGTCGTAAACACGTTGTGGTCTTGATATTCAAGCTTTCAGCTGACAGGCAACTGCGTATAAAATGGGCTGGCTGCGAAGACGGGCTATCTTCTTGTCACATTCAGTTCATCGTTACATTTTCAAATTCCACCCAAGTTCCCGTGGCTCGTGAAATACGTTCAGAGAGGAACGACAACTGTTGCTTCAAAGATAATAAAGCTTTTTCATTGAAGTTGTTTTCTTGCTGAAGGAGCAATAGCTCCACCTGGCGAAAGCGAAAACTCAGGAACGTTACCGCAAGCGATCCTTCGGCGTGCTTTTTATCAATGTTCTTTTTTTCGTGCTTTACGTTCAAAGAATGGATATGTCTACTTGCGACGTTGGCTGGTGATTGGGCGGAAAAGATTTCCGGTTGTTCGCTTTCAGTCCTTTGATTTTTCAAGAAGGTTTTGGCCGCCACCACAATTTCGGTCAGTGACTGGTGTAACGTACTACGCACAACTCGATCTTGGAAGATCAAGCAAGCACCAATGGCCAGATACTGCTTTGTAACGTTTCCAAGGAATATTGAGCTGATTAGCTGAGTCTCGAGTTCAAGTTTGATCTCTCGAGTGTTTTCCGCTTTTTCTAAAAATTGAAGAAGACCTCTTTTTGCGACGTCATCGTAATGCGTTGTCACCATGGAAACAGGCGCGTAACGGAAGTTGATGACGTCAAGAAGAGTTTGCAATTGAAGAGTCACTTTCTCGGGGGGAGACTGGTCCACGGGACAGCCCAAACCAAACGTGACATAAGAATCTACTCTTTTTAACGCGAAAACCATGGTGCGCAGCACGACATTTCTGAGGTTCGAACCCCCAACCTTTGGCACGCTATCGTACAACGTCACCAAGCTTCCGCACAGCCAGCATTTGTCGTCGTTCGTCCACGGGTTGGAAGCCTCGAAGTGGACAATGGCCGCAAACGGATCGTCTTCTTCGCTTTGTACCTGAGAGGAATCGTGCACAAATAGGATTCGTTCGTCTTTTGGAGGTATTTCTGTGAGCTCCGGTTGCATTGCGTATGCTCCAGTGCTTTCGACGCGAATTAAAAATCGCAGAAGCAGACGTGAAGGTAACAATGCCCGAATGCACGACGACAACAGGCTATTCAGCAATGACAACGTTTGCGAAAGTAAACATTTCTTACGTTAGACACAGATTTTTGAACGCCTAAAAATTTATCAGAGTCAAATCGTTCTCAAACATGTTTACAGCATTTGAAGAAAATCTGCGAGAAAAAATTGTTTTGCGTTACTGTGAAGGCCAGCGTTGGAAATTTTTGGCACCAAGCTGACGATGCGTTGCAGCCTTAAAAATATAAAAAAGATTTGAAAAAATCTATGAATTGAAAAAAGATTTGAAAAAAAAAAAATGGTAAAATAAGATTAGATAAAGTACTGTCCCAAGTATCATTAAACCAGAACGAAACTTCGGATTTATGATACGTAAAATGAAATACTCTATTTAGGTATGTTTGCAGTTGGAGAAAAGGGTGCTTGCCAGCAGTCTGAGGTTCTTTCGAGTATACTTCCAACTTTTCTTTTTCCTTTGACAAGACGAAAGACAAACGTCAATATGTCAACACTTCTATTCAAGGTATTTCAGCTGCAACTCATTGCGGATGAACCATAATATCCTTGACATTTCACCACTGGCCTTATTTCAACAGCACAGTAATCCTTTCCTCCTGGCGTGACGGTATCCACGATGAGAACTTTACTGGCGTTATCTGGCCAAAATATGAAATGTTTGTTGTTGTTGTTCCTGGTTGCCTTATGTAACCTACAAGTGTGGTCCACGAATTTTCTGTCAAGACATCTGTTTGAACGTAAACGTGTGCAATTGGCTGTTGTTAAAATTTTAATTAAATCCCTAGTTGTTAAAAATTAAATCCCCGCTTGAATTAGCCAAATGGCAACTAAAGCCTCTATGTTTGCTGTAAGCTTTCGAGGAACCAGCAGATTGACTCTGCTTTCATCTTTTTGCCATGATTCAAGCTTGCACGTATCTATATTCAATTAAGTACTCTCCACAAGGAAGTTTAACAAGAAAGCAATCAACAAACGTTTTAATAAGAAATCGAATTCACGTAATACTACGCATCCTTAGTCCTAAAAGCTTATTCTATTTTGAATAATAAGAAAAGTTTGCATTCTTTTTGAATACTTGAATAAATCACGAATGTGATCTTTTTAGATAAACGCAATCAAAGCTGCTCTGATATTCAACCGTATACACGCATCTGTGCTGAAAGAAGAATGGCGAAAGGCTCTGTTTTGCGCATCTCCATCTCCTCATTCTCTGGGAATCTTTAGCGCAGCACTGGATCGATCGCATGGAAGACGCAGACATGAGCCACGAATTTTCATTCGATTCGAATCGCACTTAAGTTAATCTTTTACTTTCACTGAGTCCAGTTTATACGTTCTCTTACGTTTTGATGGAAGTAGTGGCGCTTTTGTCGTCGTTTCGTTGTCGTCATGCTTTTGTCGTGATTTTCTTGAAAATGAAAAACATTGTACTTAAAACATGTGAAAGGAGAACGTTTCTAATTATCTTGACTGCAAAATGCATATTTTTCTACTTCTCTCAATATCTTTGTTAGCACTACATAATTAGTGGTGCAGCGTAACTACAAGAACGAGGCTATACATTTTTTTACCAACATAGAAAGGCATCATGGTTAGAAAGAGCTTGGTCATCGTAGTTATTGCATCTTATGGTGAAAGTGCTGTGGTTGAACTGAAGAAGAGTCGAGCTTTCTTGTTGCATTGAATTAATGAAACATTATTGCAACTATATTTTCAGAAATGCACAACATTTGACATTTTTTATCATAGAGAGGCGTATCCACCCATTTGCATCTTGAACTGGAAAGCGAATTATGTTCCTGGAGGGCTTTTTTTTAATAAAGCAAAGTAAAGGTGAAATTTCCCTGATGTGAAACACAAAGTTTTGAGGCCACACAAAGGGGGCAAACTAAATTTTTGGGCCATGGTTACCCCTGGCTTTGACCGCTCAACCATGGTAGTTTTCGGTTTGACCCTTCAGCATGTTCTGATCGGAAATAGCCGATTTAGGATGTAACGTCCACCTTCTTGCATCTGGTGAGGCCTAAAACTATGATGACCGGCAACTCGCGGAAGTGCGAAATCCCTGAGTATTAATAATGTAACAAAAACAGTTCAAACAAAAGTAGCTAAAACAAATCGTTTTTTTGTCGCCTTCGCTATAAAATGGTCTTTTATGATATTTTCTACCAGCAATTCAAAATGCGGTCAACTACACATACACGAACTATTATTACAAACAAGCAAAAGAGATGACGATTGCTGCAAAAGGTGTTTTTCCACCTGCTTCTTTCAAGAAGGCTGGGGTCTTTTGAAGGTAGAAGCAAACGTAGTTTCTGGTCAAAAAATTAGAAGACTGAGCAAATGAAAGAAGCGCCAAATTGAAACCTTTTTGAAAAGACAGAGCTTTATTACAACCTCGTAACATAACGTGAGAAATCTAGGGTGTCCCTGGACTTTACTCTGGCAATGCTGAACGTAAATTTGTCACAGGCTTCCACTGCTCTTTCGCCTGAATATATTGGTTTGCCAGCAGTCTGTGCTCTTTCTGCCTTAATTAATCTACATGGCAGGCAACAGCCTACAACCATTTTAACAGCTTCTTTTGCACGGGCGTTGGATAATGATTAACTGTTGCAAGGGCCAAATATATTGCGCCTCGTGACTCTGCAGCCGCTTTGCGCTAGGATTACACTGGGACGTGCAATTGGCTTCGAAATGATGACACAGTGGTGTAAGATAACCAACAGCGAGTGAATGTTGTGTTTGAAATGTGTCAGGTTGACAGAGTTGTATTTGTAGAGAAATGCAAATGTTCTGAAATTGATGTTGGTTTCGTTTGAAAACTATACCGCTGTTTTTTGCCAAACCTTAGAACTGTCAAATCACCAGAAAGAAATAATTAGAAGGGATTTTACCCCCTCAATGCTGGCACTGCTACCGGAAATGGGCGTTTATGCGTCTGTTTAGGAGTGACATGCTTTCAATTACTGTATCACAATGGTATGACTTTTCTGTATACTGCAGGTTTAATTATCAGTTATCTAGTGTAATTACAAAGTAACGTTTAATAGCTTATATCACGTAAGCACAGTTTACGTACCTCGAGCGATGCTATCGACATCACAGTCAGAGACAGTTGTCATTGTTCGTCGGTCTCTGCACTGAATAAGAGCTCCACAAGCGCTGATGGACAACAAGCCGTAACGAATTACGGCTGATGCACATGCATACCTCAAACATCTTTCAAAAATGCTCGAAGAGTGTGCAATGGCAAATACAAAGTTGTGTCAATAGATGCGCTGTCACGTCTCTTCCGCGTTGGGACATTTCAGGTTAGCAACCTGGGTCAATTTCCAAATGTTTCAATCTCAGTGAAAGCCTTTTTTTCTTCGGCAGATGTATGGCTGGATGCGAGGCGGAGTAGACTTACCGCTGAATTTCGTTCGTCTGCTTAATTAAACAGTCCTAACTCTTATCAGCCACATAGTAATAAGTGTCTGTTTTGTTTGCTGAGGCTTTGACAGGTTTGTACCTTAATCATTAACTTGGCAAGACAAAGACAATTAATTTTACGGCGGTTGCAGCGCAAGCAAGCAACATGCAGCTGTTCAAGGCGAAACAAAAGATATGAGATCGGCCTATGACAGCGAAGGGTCGCTTTTAAATACCTGCTCTCAACAACCGCGCTCTAAAGCTTGATTCCCATATAACCGCAAGAATTGCGCTACACTTTCTTAAATCAAGGGTTTTTCGGCTTGCCTCCTGGTTTCAGACAGCTGGGATCAGGTTATAGAAAAGCTCAATTTACATAAAAAGGTTCTCTAAATAACAAACGACTTAGTATAACCTTTATTGAGCATCTAGCTTTGTAATATAATCTCACAAATGTAAGTATTATGTTCGACAAGCACAACTTCCCTATTTCATCAAGAAATTAGATGCCCTGCTTAAAAACAAGTTGCACACTTTTGTTGAGTGATGTACATCTACATCGAACCTTTTCTGAGTTCACTGCAAGTCTTCATATTTTTTTGCCTATCATGTAACGCTTCTGCATGGAGATGAAAGATTTCAGTAGCGATGGTGCTTTGCTTAAAGTGTTTGTTCTTTTTTAGTTTTTTTCTAGCCGTATCTGGTAATCATCCGCTCAAAGCTGTGTTATAACTGAGTACCTTTTGTGCCCTTGTGTGTTACTACTAACCCCTGTGAAGTGGAGCTTGCCTTTCAGAGAAACACGTGAAGAACACAAATAAATAAAATGGAATTAAATGCAGTCTTTTCAAGTTAGAATATATTTTTCAGACCACACACCTATAAGAGAGAATAAACCTTTACAGAAAACATAGAGGTTTTGAGGAGGTACAGAAAATACGCAATGTAAAATTCATCTGAAAAAGTTGAACACAACGTCCGTATCATAACATAAGCTTGAATTACTTACTTGAATGCAAAGCCCTTGCCTCTTTTTCTGTAACTATATCAACCAGCAGATCATGCTTGTAATAATACTTGAAACTTCATTCGCTCTGAGATGTTCATTGTCAAGGTAGCTATAAGTGATGTTAAAATTGTCTTGGAACAAAAGCAAAACTCCACAGAAGTTAACATGCTTTTCCTCTGGGACCTCGTGCGTTGAAACCATGGAACAAGTATTATGATACGGTTAGCTTGACAAGTGGCGGAAATTTGAAGCNATTGACAAAAATCTGTAATAGCATTACAATTNTTATTTTTAGGCCAAGTTGCTATTAAAAACTTCGTCAAAAAGATTCGCCTTGTTTTTAAAAACTACCGGTTACCACCAGCTGTGTAGGTTTGTTTGAAAAATGCAATGTATTTCCAAAACACTAAGTTAATTATAAGTAGAAAAAACCCTGAAATGCAAATGACTGAAGTGGACAAAAATACTTTCTGGCAGCAAATATGCGATTGCGATTAGTTTTATCAATATCTGATATTTTTAAAGGAACAGCGAAATACTTGGTATTGTCGTACCACCTTTTTTAAAAACTGCGAGAAAAGTTATGTTTTGTGCCTGAGATTGCTTTGTGTCGATATCGTTTTTTTCTGCACGCATTGAAGAGCACTTTGACCATACTGTATGTCGGGCTGTAGCAACATTGCTTACTTTTGCAAAATTCCATCCAAGAATTGGTTAATACGATTCACATACATCTTATCAGTGACTGTCTTGATATCTTGTCTGAACCAGTTTGGTAAGTACATTTTCGTATTGATTAGATGGTCTTAGTTGAATTAACTGATTGTCTGATGCTTATTATATTTGGTCCTCCTCATTACCCAGCTTGGCCCTGATATGAGGAGTTTTTTTGGATGTTCAGAGCAATTGAGCGTTATCCTGTCTTAGGAAATCTTACAAAGGGACCGTACAGGCCTGAAACTTGAGCTTTAAATCTTTGACATCACCTGACAAATTAGAAAATGTTGATCTTAGGATAGTAATACAATTCGAAAGTCTTTGAAAAGACCAATCAATCAAAAAGAGCGAATAAACAATAACGTGAAAATCTCTAAGCACTTTAAGCACTGCGTTAGAAATCCGCAACAAACGGCAACTGCATATGTAGCAGACGTTTCCCTTCTTACGTTGCCATAATTTTTTTATGTATTATACTTAGAAACAAATGTTGATTGGTTGCTTTCGATCGGTCTAATCGTTTAGTCCATTGTCCTCCTACGCGTTCACGTGCGCCACTTTTCTGCACCACCATGACTTTCCAGCCGATTGAGCTAGAGAGCTGTTTAAACCTTCTCAAGTTGCGGGAACGCTTAGTTCAGCAAAAAAAAAAATTGGAAAGTTTTGAAACTTTTCAATTTTTTTAATCTAAACTACAAGAATTCTCGCATCTTGACAGGGTTTAAACAGCTCTCTAGCTCAATCGGCTGTGGTGGTGCAAAGTTCTACAGGAAAAGTGGCGCATGCGGGACTTAAAGTCTCTAGCGATCGGTGTGAAAATCTGCGTTTTGTAAATGGAAAAGTAAACATTTTGAAATTTGCATTCTTAATATTGCTTAATTTGATGGACCTTCAACAAAAGGCAATTTAAGACAAACCAAACGGAAAGAGACGCCTCGGCCTACAAGCATCTAACAATGATAGTTGTGGCAAAACTGGGAGTGTGGCAAGCACATTGTTTTGCTGCAGGCTAATAAATAAATGTTCTTTTGAGATTTAGGAAATAGAACTTGCATTCCCCGTACAGCGATGCCTCATGAAAAGACGTTAAGGCTTGAGTAGAACAACTAGATTTTCAGATATTCCGCGCATCAAAAGCACAAATACTTCTTTTGCAAAACTGAAGTAGACCGAGAGAGGACCCACAACAATTCAGGAAATAGCAAGTTGATCATAAGCTACTTGGTATCGATAAACACATTAGCATTTCCGAAGCTGCAGTTGGTGCTGGTTTTTGCACCACTGGTAATCCACTACGTCTCTCTTTTCAGGACTGCAAGAAGACAGGTACAGACTGATAAAAACTTCTGAAGAACTAAAAACCCCTCGGAAACCTTCCATACGTGTCCACGTCCAGTGGAATGAAGCTGCTCGTGAACGCGCCTTGTCAAAAGTAAAAATTTTTATGAGCACTATGTGTGTCAAAAGAAGATGATAACCTACCAAAACGAGCGAAACAGCACACCGGAACGTGTTCCGAACTTATTTGGTTAACCGAGGTTCCCAACCTGGGGCGCATGCATAGGCGTCCGCAGACATTTTTCCAGGTGGGGGCAAGGTCGACATTTTGCTTATTTTTTTCAGATTGCTGACGATGCAATGTAAATAGACGTTCGCAGAACGCTTTATCCTTTCTGCACGAGTAGTGCAGTCAGAATGATACCGAATAGACCATGACCTTCCCCTAAACAAACTTGCTAAGATTTTTCGCATGTGCTTTGTATCAGTTTCAATTGTTCTAAAATACACGGAAGGAACAGTCCAGCGTACGTCAGGTGAATGGTCCCTCCTGAACAAAATTCCTGGTTGCGCCACTTTTCTGCGCCACATAGAAAATGCCCTATGTTACGACAAAAGTCACAAAAATGCGCTTCGTTGCAGTAGCGTAGCCAGCCCAAATTTTTTTAGGGGCTAAATATTTTGAAATTACGGGCGAAACAATATTTGGATTTGGGACACCACATCTCGAAGCACAAAACCACAAGATAAGCTAGAAATTTTTGGGGGGCATGGCCTCTTTGCCTATGCTTCGTCGGAAGCAATAGCGATGTTTGTCACGATAATTTACACAATACACTAAGGTTACCATACATACGGAATTTCCCTGACATGTCCAGAATTTCGGTTTTAAAATTTGTGTCCGGAAAAACTTTTTAAAGAGTACTCTAATGTCCGGAATTCTGGCAGGTTCGGAGGATCTTATCATTATACCCTCTGAAAAATTATGTATACTCAGGAGTGGGAGAGAAAAACATGCCTTTTTGTATTGTATCGCTTTTAGCCTGTTGTGTAGCAATTCTGTAATATTTTCTTCAGTGATAATGATGTTGTTTTGCAGTGGATTGGGAGTTGTAAGAACATTCTGAAAAAATGGGTAGAGCCCTTCTTTGTTGTCGCGAAATGTAGCCTGTCAGACTGTCAGAAATTTGCCTCTTCAGATATGGTGACCCTACAGTAGTAGGCTATATCTGCAGATTTTCCAAGCAGGATGCTTTTTTTTCAAACAAGCATTGTCATGCTTTTTAACTAAATCACAAATTTTGACTTTGTTTTCCCTACTCAGACTTGTCAGCGTCACTTACAAACAAGAGCTGCAAGCGTCTGGGATCTCGTCCAAACCGATCAATCAGCGGTGGATATGAGGGAGGGCAAATGAGGCGGTCGCCCCTGCCCCTTATTTTCAGAGATGCCGCGGAGCCCCCTTCGAGAATTTCGCACTTAGGTTGTTTTCGCATTGTTTTGTTAAAAAAGCTTATATGAACCACTCTGGAGCCACCCTCTAGTAAACTCTGAAGCAAGCCATACGTTTTTCAAGACAAAGCAAAAGTTATGTGCAAATGTGCCCAAGAGCCCTCAACAACTTTAATGCACAGACAATAAAAAATTTAAAATCAAACGATTTCAAACAATTTACAAAATCGTCTTTCACGCAGAAGCAAATTCCCAGACAAATTGAATTTTTAACTTGCTTTCAGCGAATAAAGTTTGTGTATAGGCCTAGCAAGTGTAAAATATAAGAGCTCTTTCTTTGATATAACTTCAACGGATATGGGAGCCATAGGCCCCTTTTTAAGACCAGATATTGCACAAATGAAATAACACACATTTTGCGAGTTTTGGGGCCACTTTCGGAGAGTTCGCTTCGGGCCTAAAAATTCCCATATCCACCCCTGCGATCAGTCTTCAATAAAACCTTGCTTGGCTTTGCTGAGTTTTTCACGGTGAACGCTCGTGAAATGTAAACCGGACAAGGGTTCAGTCTCACACTAACCAACAATGGATTTTTCGAACTTTTGGAAGCATTGCTACAGATTCACTCATGCTTGTTTTCACACAGTATAACGTTACGTGTTTTACCGCTATCAGCAGTCACTGTCTCGCTGCATTACCTGCCAAGATGCCTGCGTGCAACAGTCACACGCGGCAAAATGCTTACTACCGCAACTTGAAGTGAACCTTTGGAGATTTTTGCCGTGTTTTGTTATGTAATAAAGACCAACAGTACGAAAATCCGCTCGTAAGTTTTGCAACCTACCTCTGCAGGCAAAAAAGAGCGGATACGCATGAACTGCAAGCTCATCATTGCATGACACCAGAACAGTGAACCTGGATCATGTGCAGTGTGAGTGTCATACCCGCAAATAAAGTGTCATTAGAAGAATTACATCATTATTCAGAATTTAGTTGCTGACTTTCGGTTTTCTAGAAAATTTTGGTACTTGGTCTCAATTTCCAGGGAGGGGGGCAAATGCCCGTGTTTCCCCCCTGCGGACGCCTATGGGTACATGTACCTCCAGGGGTACATTTGCCTATCTGAAG
>JGI24021J15306_10001598_pt1 | contig 22623 bp, 9 predicted proteins | sample Ectturendosymbi1_FD_15306 | JGI IMG/M metagenome (IMG submission 15306) | reverse complement strand
AGCTCACCGTGACAGGTAAACGGCAGGCGAGAAAGAATATATCCATTGATCAAATTCTCGTAGACTCGTGTAATAGGGGAAGAATGAAAAAAAAGTTTGTGTAGTAGTGTAGGAATGAGAAGTTCCAAAATGAGCAAAGGGAGGAATGTAATGAAAAAGGTTGGGAACCACTGGCATAGAACATGTAATTTGAATTCCAATCCAATGGACAGTACTCATTCCAGAATAATTTCAAACGAAGAAAAGTTGTCTAGTAACTCGGGCTAATGTGAATGAGCCCAGTGCACAGAGGACTAACTGGCGTTATCGTTGCTCTTTGACGTGCATTACGTAACAATGGACGAGTCCTCATGAGAACTTCTTATTCATTGTTGCGTAACTAACATCACAGAGCAACGTTAGTGTCAGCCAGAATGAGAGCAAATGGAAATATCAGTGATGCAACGTGCAACCCTTGAACGGTTGCATTCAACCGTTCGCTGTTGAACTGGCGTCGACCCTGATCTTGGTCTAATTGTAGACGAGAAAATGACATGGGAAAGGACTGCAAACGGTTGTGTTGTACATATATCCAAATACGTTGGTGTAATGTACAAAGTTAAACATCATGTGAGTAACCAAGCACTTCGCATGTTTTATCATAGCCTAATAAATTCACGAGTGCAATATAGAATTGCTGCTTGGGGAAGTCAATATCGGTGATTCTGAATAGCGCGATGAGATTGCGATGCGCAGTGAGACGTGATCAGTTTGTGATTATGGCTTGTGAAGTTGCAAGCATTCAGTGGCGGATCCAGAGCAAGCGTTAGGAGAGGGCAGGCAAATAGGGAGGAGCCAAAAAGAGTTCACGTGCTTAAATACTCAAGGCTGTCTTCAACAATCGTCGTTGTAGGTAAAAATGTCGTTAGCTTTTGTAGGCCGAGAAAGTGGCTATTTTTGTTGGTCGAACTACGCGATTTTTCAGGAAATAACCATAGTTTGGAACATGGGTGGCGGAACCTTTTTCAAAGTGGGGGGCACAAGTCCACGTCAAAAAATGTAGAAAATTTTTTGATTTAAATTGGAAACTGTGACGCCACAAGTATTGAAATATGACGTCATTACCTACATACTATATGAAGGCCTAATTTACACTATTTAGATAGAGTTACACTACCATGAAAACGTGTCGGTGAGCCACCTGAAATTCAAATAGGCTGCTGTTACAGGGGCAACTCACATCAACAGCGTCACTCGGGCTCATCACGCATATTATACTGACTGAATAAATCCGTTCGACGCTTGCGTCACTGAAATTTCCATTTGCTTTCATTCTGGATGGCATTGTCGTTGCTCTGTGACGTTGATTACGTCACAATAAATGAGAAGTTCTCATGATAACTTCTCCATTGTTGAGTAACGTACGTCACAGAGCAATGATAACACCAGTAAGGCCTCTGCTTACTAGGCTCATTCATATTAGCGGAGTTATTGGACAATTTGTCGTTCGTTTGAAATTATTCTCGCAATGGGAACTGTCCATTAGATTGGACTTAAAATCCAATGTTCTATACAAATCCATTGCTTATAAAAAATTCAGTCCGATATGAATTATGTTTTCAAAAATACTTAGCTCTAACGGATGAGCCAGAGTAGAGCGCGAGCGAAGGAAGTCCAGAGAACGCCTGCTACGAACGATATTGTTTTATTCAGATCATCTGTAGGGTTGCCAGATGGCCGGTATTTTACTGCTAAGTTAGCAGAGGCCGGTAAAAGGCCGGTATTTCGAAAATCAGTGCCCAAAGCCGGTATTTTGAAAATAAACAATTTGGCGTAATTTCAAAAGAAACTAACGCCGAATTTCTCAAATTACAATGGCTCTAGTAGTGAATCTTGTCAGGGCAGTTCTTTCAGCGAAGTTTACTTGCTGCTGTTGACGCAATCCCTGGTGCGATTTTCGCGTCACGCACACTGTAAAGAGTCAGCCAAAAAAACGGGCAAATCATTAATTTTGGCTTAACAATACTGATTGTCTCTTTGTTTTCCCTGTGCCACATACGAAATACGACACAGCTTAGATCTGACACTGTTGACAAATCAAAATGGCCAGTATTTTTACAAAACGCATATGGCGACCGTATGTGTTTTCCATGACAACAACACAGTGCACAGGGCTAATGAAGCCCTGCAGCAACTTGGGTTTGCTTTTTTGTCTTAGAGCAAGGTACTCGCACAAGGTTACCAGATGGCCAGTATTTCACCGGCCTGGCCGGTATTTTGTTGCTAATTTAGTGGAGGTCAGTAAAAGGCCGGTATTTTGAAAACGAATAATTTGCAGTAACTTCAAAAAGAACTAACGCAGAATTTCTCAAATTATAATGACTCTAGTAGTGAATTTTGTCAGGACAGGTCCTTCAGCGAAGTTATTTCCTGCTGTTGACGCAATCCTTGATGCGATTGTCACGTCACACACACACACCGAAATGTAACGAGGCAGTCAAAATTGTGGCGTAACAACAATGATTTTCTCTGTGCCGCTTACGAATTACGACACAGCTTAGATCTGGCACTGTTGGCAAAATGGCCGGTATTTTTACAAAACGCATTTGGTAACCATAGTCATCTGTAACATGAACGCGAAAGGCAGACGCGGATTTACCATCAGGCTAATACAGTTTTAAGCCTAGGGCCTCCGATTTCGGGGGACCCAAAATTTTGGGAGTAAGGACAATTTCCAGCATTTCTGTAATCTGTAAGCATTTATATTTGTATTCTTGTTTTGGTTCAACGCATGTATTTTTACTATGCCGCTAACAAAAGATCTCTATGGAATGAGCACGAAAGATTGAAGTGAATGAAGATGAGCATTCTCTTATTATGGCGTTGAGAATTGGTTATTGTTACGTATAATGTGTGGAGCAAAACGCCTGAATCCATTTTTCAGATTACACAAGGCCAGTGAGGTACTCAATAAAAATGTATCATGTGAGTGTGGTCAGGTAGCTTCACCGCTGCCTTTGTCGTTAGTTTCATTGTGACTGTTTTTGTTCCTGATATCGAGGCAATTCAGAATAAAGTATCTTTATGAACTGGAACAACTTGTTCAGTGAATGTAACGAGCACGTGTAGTGCTTTTTGCATGACATCAGACGTCGCAAATCTTCCAGAATGGCCCCAATTTGAAATAGCTTAGGGCCCCGAAATGAAAATTCGCCTCTGACGAAAGGCCAGACATGGAACGAAAATATATGAACAGTGTAAAGGCCCACAGAAAAGAGTCCGAGTGAACAACGTAGTGAAGTGGCACCGTGGGTGGTGGTACAAATATACAAAGCAAGCAAGCTCGCGTTCCCCAATATAAATCATAATCGAAGAATCGGGCTAAGCCCGAGGAGCCCGTGTGCGGAGCCGCCACCGGTCTGTTAAAAACAGGAACACAGCTTGAAAAACAGGCAGAGCAAAAATGACACAGCATTGATACATGTCTTAAACACATTCAATATCACAACTTTTCCACATCTTGAACACAGAAGTAACATCACTGAATACTCATTCTACAACTGCATTAGATACTGGAATGCAAAGACAAGACAGAGCATATGTAGCAACTAGCAAGTTGTCTGTAAGGATGCCAGTTGTGTTGCCAGTGCACAAATAATATCTAACTATTTAGTGTTGCCAATGCAAAAACAAAAACACAGTTGAAACTGATCTGTCAAATATTTGATTTTATGAATGAGAGTCAGAAAAATTTCAATGTTTAGAATGGTGCTGAAACGTGTGAAATTACACTAATTTTGATGGTGTGACACGAACTTTTTCCTACACACAAGCATGGGTGACGGAAGGGTAGGTCCGTAACCGGGGGGCGGGGGCGGGCAAAGACCCTACAAAATTTTTCGCCCGCCCTAGAAAATGTGTTGGGCATAGTTTAAAACTTTTGGACACAGTTCAAGAACTCTTCGCCCCTCCTGGTGTCCCAAGCTGGTTACGGACCTGCGGAAGGGGGGCAGGAATTCGAAAATTTCAGCAAAAAAGGCTGTTTTCTTAATGCGAGTGGCAAAACAAAATCACCAGTTTTGCCCCCCTAGAAAAGCTTTTGGAAAAATCTACTTGTGGCCCCCTGGAAAAAATCCTTCCGACGCCCATGCACACAAGCATGCTAAACTACATATTCGGAAAAAATTGTGTTGCATTATACCATCTGGCAACACTGTTCAACAACACCATTGCGGTAAGCAAGCCATAGCAGGGTGGCACACGGTGCATTCTTCCACACAGTTATTAATCCTGTCAAATTCACTTACATATAATGTATTACAAAGAATATTGACAAAATACTGCAGAAATAAAAGTGGGGAGGGCCTAGGCCCACGCGGGCCCCCGGTTCCGCCACCTATTGTTTGGAAGCACTTTATATCATTAATTCAGAAAATGTTTGAAGTGGGTCCAAAAATATAGGCCTCGTTTTTCACAAGTTACACATAACTGAGAACACTGTTGGCGTCCCAAACAATGCTTTTATCTACAAAAAGTATTAAATACCGTAAAGCATGCTACCCGCTAGCGTTTGACATTGATTTGGCTATCCGAAGATCAGAAAAAAAACTGTCTGAAATGTATTCCCGACCTGGTTAAAAGTACAACGGTTCCTCTTACAGTGACAACTTAAGTCCCACGGTAAGACTCTAATTCAGTGGTTCCAAACCGGGGTGCCATTTACAATACTAAGGGGTGCCGCGATCCAAAAGGTTTTCCAGTATATCATGAATACATTTTGAAAATGTCATCAAACCTTAAAGCAAATTTTTATAAGTTCGCCAATGGGTGCCGCAACACTAAAAAGGTTGGGAAACACTGCCCTAATTAATAGCTAAATGATGATCACGTTTCCAGACGGAGCTTGTGCAGTTACATGGAAAACTTTTTTATTGCTGAAGCGACATGTCCAAAACAAAACATGAATGAAACACATTTGCTGTTAAACACATTTGCATTACTCCCATTTTAGGTAGCTCTGCTGGCTACCGTGAAAAACGATTTTACAATCGCACGATAGATTCACAATTTCACACTGGGTCTAAAAGCATATTGCTCTAAAATACTTTAACGCCACTAATGAAGGTAGAATTTCAATCAAGTGTTTAATACCGTTTCACATATTTCGACATTTGATATCTGATATGAAAGAGAAAAACATCAATCCAACTAGACCAGCTTATTAAAATATGTTGTGACACTGTTCAACAGAAGTGGGAGCAAGCGGACCGAGGCCTCCAAATTCACAATCAATACTTCCAAACTCAAGCTCTAGTCCCTCCAATAAAGTCATTTTCCAATTCATTGTATGCTGCTACGAAGTCCCCAAACAAGCTTACAGACACCTCCACTGCTGTTGATCTTGCGATGGATCTACTTCTATCCAGCCAGGTCAGAGACATAGTGAGAATCAGCCTGTAACCAATTTAAAACCGCGAATCTCTGCCAACACCACATTCACTAGTAAATAAGTTAAAAGTTTCATCAAAAGATCGCTTTTCTCCTCAAATTTATGTGATGTAACAAACAATAAGCTAAGCATTTTTCTGTCGGCTGCAGGTTTCGCTGAACATGCCAAATTTTTCTTTTCGTGGCCAGTGTAATTGCAACAAAAGGATCAAAACCACGTAGCCATCAGTCACTGTTCCCAAGCGTGTAGCCAGACTGCATATATTGAACTATTGAGCAAAACTTCTCGACCGCGTAAAATCAATTATTCATTCTACCAATCTGGAGATACTGTACATTTTGCCAAAGTTTCTGTGTTAGAACTGAGGCGACGAGGGCAGATTCGGACAAGGCTTAAAAAATTTCAGGCAAAACTGCACGATATGTTTAGGGAATTTGCTTAAGCAGAATCATCGCCCTGCAAAACTTTCCTGTTTACTTTCCACATAGTGGCAAAAAATTGGGCGAATCGAAAATGTTGCCCCCTCCCAAAAGCCAAAGGTTCCCGTACGCATGCTTAGAGCTGAGTTGCATTGGTTTGTTGAGGCGCGTCCTGCTACCACGTAGTAACTTAATGCTACTCGGCGTTCTACATGTTGACGGAGTTATGTGTACCACAATTGCATTGTTAGGTCGTTCTTTGAACTAATGGAGCACGCTCAATGTATTTTTGCCAGATAGCGGCAAGTTGTTTCCTAACGTGCATCTATAGCTTTTTACACGCTGCAGTATGGTTCACCCAGGGGCTTAGTTCCGCAAGAAACTCATCCACTCACCTTTCTGTTGCAAAACTACGATGAAAAAATACTGCGGACTCACCGACTGCACTGGCAACAGCCCTGAAACTAGTTTTTCGTTTGTGAGGCTTCTAAATATAAAATCTTGTGTCAGTCCAATAGTTTCCATATTGCAATCCTGTTTGTGTTACTCCCTCTCCTTTCGAGGTGTCATAGCAGTATCAACAATGCTATTTTTTCGTAGTGCCACTGTTTCGTTATTTCTTTGCCGCGTGAGAACTGCCCAGTCTTACGTTTTGGGTAATCATAAACGCGGTCGCTTTCGCTTAACACAGCTGCGAACTTCCCACTGGGCTGAACAAGAATGGCATGCTTTTGTTACAAGTTATTATTTTAATATTCGGTAAGAGGTTGGGTGAAGTCCGGCACGTAAATCCTGACGTTGAACGAAGAGCAAAGCATTGTTTAGTTTTCAGTGTATTTTTTTAAATCTCTGTTTCTATTTCCATAGGCACCAAAAGGGGTGCCATTCAACGAGGCGCCACAAACGTTTTGGAGGCAGTTGCCCCAAACTCCCCCCTGGATCCGCCACTGCAAAAAATTCTGCAACTGAAAGTATTTGTTATCTTAAAGTGGACAAGTTTGCGTATAGGCCTAAATGTAATAAATCACAGCTACCGGCTACATTTAACCATTATTTGCTCCTCGCAGATGTTCACCCTTATCATATGAGGTAAAATAAAACGCGACAATTTGCGTTACCGAAAGCACATTCAAACTCAAGATACATAAATGTTGAGGTACAGTGTAATGGAGGCATGCTCACAAACTCCTTTAAAAAAAAACAAAACTGTTTCAAGCCCGATATAAAAGAAGTGTTACAGGAATATTGTTCGTAGTCCCTTTTACTTGTATGTGTGCACTAACCAATTGCATTGATTCTGTATTGCTGCTATTAGGTTACTTCGTTCCGTGAGGTATTTATGTCATCTCTTGATATCCATTCGATGCGTTTTCAGTCTCATTGCAAATCGTGCGTCCACTCAACAGTAAACCATTTTTTCCGTTCACAAGGGTGAGCGATTGCACGGCTAGCTCTCAGCCTGCTGGAATTTTGTGACACATATTTCAGAGTACATTTGTCGTGACGCATTTCCATCTCCATATTTCATCAATATACTGTATATGACATACGCAGGGCTACCATACCGTCCTTATTTGTAAGATTTGTCCTGAGTATGAAGGGGACTGTCTCAGGAAACTTCATTGTACTTCTAAGAAATGTACTTATTTTGGAATTGCGTCCTTTATTTTATTTTATTTTCAGCAATAATGTCAGAAAGCGACTTGAAGCAACAAACGATTTAGAATTTTATTTCTACTTTCCTGGCCAAAAGTTTAGGACCACCTTGTAAAAAGTTAAATTTTATGTTGACAGGTTGTATGTTGCTGCCGTGTTCATCTGATAGCTTCTTACAATTACTTTTATTTGTTCGCAAAAGGCATGAATACAATCTCATCAATGACTTCTACGCTTACGCTGACGTTTGAAGAAAAAAAATATGCCAATAATTGTCGTTTTATTCTGGTCGTCCTTATTTTTTAGTCCAAATCGATGGTAGCCCTGGATATACGCGAAAACTGATAACATTTCATGTGAGGAAGCGAAACGAATTTCTTCCGGCTTGGACCTTATCAAAGTACTATGCAGTGGTGATAAACATCATAGTAATGGTGTTGGCGCTATCTACGCATGTGTTTTTTGCTACACCCACAGATATGCTTGTGTCCTTGTGAAGTAACCATGCCAGCGCCATCTATGCGGATGTTATTTTCTACCGCCACATGTCTATGCTCATGTGCTTTCATCTGTCTGTGTGCTCTTTTTAGTACCTTGTGTGTATACGCTGTAGTCTGTTGTATGTGAATGTGAAGACGTTAAATAAACTAGTGTTAATGTTCACGAACAATGTTCGGCCTTGGCTTCTGGTGATCCTGTGACATTGGTTTCCATACTGTGGGTCACAGCGACACTTTGAACAGACTATATGCCGAGCGGCAGATACAAAACCTTTTGATATATGCGTTTTGTATGCATTTATTATAGTTTGGTCAAATGCAGCCGTTTTTTTTTTGTTTTTTTTTTTCAAAGTAAAAAATCGCTATTGCCCATACAGCCGTTGTTGAATTTTGACAAAACTTTTCAACATGTGGTGAGCCACGAACTGTTCTTACGTAAACGTGTGTGGCATGGGCCAAAAAAGTTTGAAAACCACTTTCTTAAGACTTATTCCTGTTTGGTAAACTAATACGCCCTAAACATGTTAATGNCCATTTACTCATTACGACTCNTCAAAAGCAATTGTTTCAAACCGACTAACATGCAATTATGTTTAGCAAGAGATTAGCTCATCATAGCGTAGCGCATGCTGGAAAACCTTGGCGCATGCAAACTCTGATGGCAACGTAGCACAGTTGATTTCATGCTGCTACGCGAACGTTCAACGGATTCATGTCGATATTTGTCCACAACTTGTTACCACGAGGAGCATTATAACTTACAATATCAGTTAGCACGCTTGTTTCTTAGAAAAGAATTTCTGGTGTTTTTGTGCGAACAATAAGCGGATCCAGAGTTGTTCATGATGGAGTTATCCATGTTACACCTGCTCCCTAAGTTAAGCCACGCTATGAAAGCAACTCACCTTTTCACTCGGTCCCATCATACCCCCCTTCAAACAAGTCAAACGTTACCCATGCGGAAAGGTTTTATGAGGCTGTTACGACAAGAATCATCTGTTCCAGCTTGCTGAGTTGACGCAATTTTGTAGTTCCGTTGCAATTCCTTCCTTAACACGGAGTGCTCGTTAATCCAAAACCCTGTGATGTTAGTTTTAAGAGACGTCTTTGTGCTGTGATTAAATCTGCAAAGTGTGCATGGTTTACTGTCTTCAAATTTTTCCCACTTGGAGCTTTTTATCTTTTGATTCAATACAGTCTCTACTCAGTGGTCCGAGTGGAGTGAATGGACCATGGACAATGCTCGGTTTGTATGCTTCCGATATCGACAGTGTGTGAACAACGCAAATCACAACTCGGTTGGTTGCGGCCCACAAAATGTGGAAAGAGATGACACTCAGTACAACTGCCGAAAAAGTTTGACATCAAACGGCACGAGTCCAGGAGGTCGATCAGCCGGTAAGCCGGTAGTTGGTCACTCCAGTTTTAGAGATGATATGAAGAAGTGTTGTTCGCTATAAGAAGTAGACTCGTGTGAAACTGAAACCTTTCAGTCTTTGTTTGAAACTACTGTTGATTCAATTTTTTACTCACTAAAGATGAAATGAGCTTGAAAAAAAAATCAGACATTGTACATACAACTGAAACTTCGCTCAGGTAACATGTTCATAATATTATAACAAATGCCATTGACTCATATAATTGGTACACCTTATTGTCATGTATGTTATTACAAACTAAAAAATACTAGATACTGTTGCATTGGATTGACTTCATCATCGCTACAGACACGATATTTTGTGAGTAGATTGAGATGTTTGAAAGGTTGTGCAAATCCACAGTAGGGTTGCACTCAAAATATAAAGGAATTATTATTTTGTATGTAGATTTTAAGTATTGCTGATCAATGCTAGCCATAATGGTCATTTGTACTGTGTGCCTAAGGTTGGTTTTGTGACGGACTGAAATTAGCCAGAAACAAATAACATTTCCAATTCCGGAAACGGAAATTATTGTAATACCTTCTTGTTTAGCTGCAATTTTGGCTCAGATGCACTGACGCATTCAAAGCTTAAGCAGTGATAGGTTTTATCTTACAAAATTTTAGCCTTCAAAATTAAGGATTTGTGTGTTTAAGTCTTGTCTATTGTGAAGTTCCACTGATTTGTTTAAATTGGTCTTGCTATGACACAAACAAATATCCCATAGAATTAGATTATCATTTTTTGGTTACATTGCACTAAAATATTTCCAACCAGTTGGGTAGGGAGCTCTTAAAAGCGGGCTGCGAACCATTTAAAATGCAGTAGTCCCCAGTTAATAAGGCCACCCGCTTAATGAGCCTAAAATTATCTGGTCCGGAATTACTCTATTCATTTCTGTAATAAAAAAAGAAAGTTTTATAAATCCAAAACCCCGCATAATAAGTCCAATTTTCGAACACATTTACTGAAAATTGGGTGAAAAAGCGTAGTAACTCACACTTCTTTGTCTTGCTTTCGACGGTTCTACACTTCGTTACGTTGTTGACCTAGTTCTTAATTCAACTGTTTCGTCACAGGTACTTTTGCCGTTATTGATAGGCAAAACAACTGGTGCTCTATAGAATTCATTTTCAAAATGGCGAAAAGACGTGCAGATGCAACCTTGTCTAAGAAACTTGAGATTTTAGGAAATTACCTAGCACTGCCAAGATGCAGTCAAAGTGCTGCCGCCGATTTTTAGATACTTCCTGGGCAGCATGCAAACGAAACTCTCCGTGTGTGTGAATCACTTGTGTGATAGCTCAAGTATCGCCTACCCGCGATCCGTACACACTGTAGTCTGGTTTTACATTTTCCATTTCTGGTTTAGTTTCCTTTGACTGTTGTAAAAAGACCTTATTGCTCAACTTCAACTAGCCCTTTGCGCTAATTGATTTTTGCTTGTCTTGACCTTGACGGACCTTTCATCGAAATGAAAACAAGTTGTCGATACATGCTTTCATTTTGTGTAGAATGCTGGGTTTGTTGTTCTGTTTGGCCTTTTAAGGCTGTTTTGCTTAGATTTAAAATGATTTTATTGTCATTTTTTATATGTTAATTAAATTAAAACCATTAGAATATTTATGGAGCTAAACTCAACGCATGACTATTTTTGTTCAGTGGCTGGTCGTGTCCAACATGGAGGCGGCATGTTTACGGCTCCAGTTTCACTCGACAAGTATTTCTGCATGCTTGGCACCGTACTTAAGGGCAAGTTCAATGCTGACAATCGTGATGACCTAATGTGCCTGTATGACGATGGATGGATGTAAGCATGTCATTTTTTGTCTTTGTTCTTTGATGCCAGGGCATAGTTTAAAATCAAGATACAGATTTCTTTAACGACGGCAGTTACTTCAGCGTAATAGTCGTCCAAATGTGGAATTAATGATCAACCAGCCACCAGGCCTTGTTCTCTTTTTTTGACCGGGGATAGGGGTAAAAAATATCCTGCTTACGATTTCAGATGTCTTGGTGTGTGTGTGAGTTTAAGCTGCGGTTTCCCTGCGCGCGCTCACTTATCATCATTGTAAAATCTCAGGTTTTCCTTAATGTTCTAATAAGAGTAGGTAGGATTACTTTTAGTTTTTTCATTTAACATTTACGTTTACTCCATACATCTTTTGTTGCAACCCGTGTCATTTCAATGTTAGATTTTCACATTTTTGGGGGAAGGCATAAGCCGGTGTGGGGGTGAAATTCTGCACAAAAGAACGGAGAACCCAATACAAATTTGTGGGGTGTGTATCGAACAGTCTTCCTTTCGTCCCCGAATTGTTTGCCTTCAAGTCTTTATCGATAATTTGATTTTAGTTATTGCATCAGCCCCATGCTCCATATCACAAGGGTACCCGAAAAACGCAATAACACAATAATGGTTAGTCGTAGTGCAGTACTACCAGCGTTCTGCAGTGTGTGTGTTCGTACTATGGACTTCGTGTCTGCTCATAAACAAATAAATTAAATGAAAGTACAGAGCAAGTGTCAATTGATAAGCACAGACAACACAGGGAGATGCCAAACACTGGGACAATACACCAGCTAAAACTGCATTCACTCATCATCAAATATTAATCCAGCAGTGGGAAGAAAAGTAAATGGCTGTGAAGTAAATGGTTAAAATCGTCGGGTGGGGATGCTCATATAAGCATGTAAGTTGTTTTGAACAAAGTCATTTTTTAGAAAAAAACAAAAAAAAACATGAGGCACCACAAAGCACCCAGTTTTGCTACGCGGAAGCAATGCTGGAGAAAGCAGAGAAGACAACGCACCAGCAACTATTGCAATTGGTCACCGTCGTACAAGAGCGTGAAATAATGGAGGAAAAACGAAGATTTCTAGAAAGCATCAGACCTTTGAAATGATCGAAAAAAGAATTGATGTTAGGCATTATTGTAAGCAAAATCGCTTCATACTAGTCTGTGTGTATTTGCTCCACAATTGGCAAGCATACATTGGCATGCAAATTGCAACAGGCACGAAATAGAGTGTTTTTTACTGCAGTTGAGCACTGAGCAAAACTGAGCAAATGTGCCCACCTGCCAGAGGTGGACGGAGTCACATTTTCCGCGACTCCGCTCCTGTTCCAAAATTTTTGAATCTGGATCCAGGTCCAGAAAATTTTAAAATTTGAGAAAATTATTCCTGTTCGGACTCCGGTTACCATCGATGCAACCGAAATTCAGCAATGTTTTCACTTAAGAAATAACATGTATGAAGTCCACGCAGACCCCTATGGCAGAAAATAAAAAGTGACTCCGGGTCCGGTTTTTCACAAATTTTGATTCCGGATCTGGGTCCGAAAGAAAAACGCAGAATCCTGCCGGAGTCGACTACGAATCCGTGGCCACCTCTGTTTGCTGCACAGTGCAGCGATTTCACTTGTCCCTGGATGTTACTGTCATCCTTCAGCGAGGCATTTAATAGTACACCCAGATATTTGACCTGGTCAGAAAATTGTACACGTAGCCTAACACTATTTAGAAAAACATTTCATGGAGGAGGTTATTCATACTCGTGTAGCGGACCTTGCATCGGCCTGCAACCTAATCAAAGCGTGCACTGTAATTATCGAACGCAACTAACGCGGCGGCGCGATGCGCTCTCTTAAAATCACATTTTTCCACTCGCGCGAACGAAACGCGGGACTACACAGAATAACGACATAGGACCAGGGCCGGCGTTAGCAAATGCGGGGCCCGATTAGAAACACTTTTTGCGGGGCCCCACTCAGTGACGTGTGTAGAAATTTTGAGGGGATGCATCAAATCACTGATGATAGAAATCGGTGATGTTAAAAAAGACGAGGCCCGAAAGGGTGACGCCAGGACCTCTACAACACAAACTTCAATGAACAGTTATGGAGAACCCAATGAATCAAAGAATTACAACACTCATTACCGTCTATCTGGCCAGGCACTTCCACGACCAGAAAGGAGGTTTTGTGTGCAGTACCTTAACCATCTCTGCCTTGCCTTAACCAGGTGCTATGAAAAAAAACTTGGCTAAACATTACTGAAAACAATGACGATTCTCTCTAAAGAACTTTGATGAGGGCGTTAAAAACCGCGCAGTTCACTTGGATTGGCAATAGATCCCACGTTTACACAATGCTGTGGGCCCCGCCAGGGATTTTTTAAAGATTTCACCTTGCTGCCTGCAAAGACATTTTGAAAGACCGCAACTGTTTTATCTGAATACTGAGATGATTGTAAAGCAAGGTTTTCGTGTGTTCTAATGGTCGTGAAGCGAGTTTAAACTGTTTTGAGAGACCGTTGGAATAATTTAGGAACCGTTTTGGTCTCTCAAAACCCCTTGAGAAACACTGGGCCCCGCGCCGGAAATATTCACAATCAGCTTCGANACAAAGTGCAAATTTGTGTTGGTTATTTGGCGGAGCGCGGGGCCCGATTAGAAGAAATCGGCTTAAAACCGGCCCTGCATTGGACAAGCGAGTGTGGAGAAACGCAACGAGAGTCGACATGTGTATCTGTTTCGTGTGATTGCCAGTTTGAGATGCCGTTACGAGAATCAGCCTTGTTGGTCTGCTATGTTTCGGAGCATCTTGAGCCTGTTTATTCGTTTCCGTTGGAAGAATAAAGATTGTGCCTCGTCTCCATTGTGATTTCCAGAATTTCTCTATAGGGGTTTTCCGAAACTCATTACCGCAAATAGTTATCAGCCGCCACAAATTGGTTCCCAGACCGGGAATCGTCGTCGCTACACTCGTATTTTGGGGAAAAAAGATTCACCAACAATTTTGTTGCAATCGAAAGTGATTTCGTGTTCAGCAGCATATTCATGACAAATATTCAGATGTTGAAGTTCACTAATACTAGGGCAGAACACACATATGTCATTAGCAAACACTAGGTGGTTCAAAACCATATTTCCCACAGTGCAACCCACTGCTCTTGCTGATTCCAGCTGGATTTAGAGTTCATGAAGGTACACAGCGAATAAATATGGGCTCAGAACGTCCCCTTGCCTTACCCCTTTTTTACAGTAAAGGGTTGTTGAAAGTTAGTGTCCCACTTCATTTGCATGGTCCGTTGTCTATACTAACTCATCAGCAGTCTTACTAGTCGCATGGGTACACTGCGCCTAATTATTTTAGCAAACAGCAGGTTGTGGTTAATTCTGTCAAATTCGTTTGACGCATCCAAGGAAGCTGCAAGCAATGGGGTATCCTTGTTTACATAGTACGACACAGTTTAAGTAAAAATATCCACATGTCAATGCCATTTTGCGGCTTCAAACCAAAGTGGTTGTATGTTCTACATTATTTGAGCGAGTTCTTTCAATCCACTGCTAAGCTGCACTAGATCTCGGGGCAGGTCTTGAGCAGCCTTTCGATTCTTTTGTCATCCAGAACCGTCAGGTGATGTGGTCAATGGGGAGGTCAGTGGATTGGACAGTGAGGGACAACATGGTCAACGGTCTGTTCTTCTGCACCAGGTACACGCAGAAGGGAGAGAAGAGGTCCCCCATTTGTGTAAGCAGGAGCGGAAACGTCCTACACCAGTGCAGAGGCGGTTAAGCCGGACCCACGCTATTCTTGTTATGGCCATTCCAGAAGGGTAGGTGCCGATATCGGGGAAGACAGTACGGAATCCCATAGTGCTTTCCAACCATTCCGCATTTAATCAGTGATGCGTCCAGAGCGCCACCCTTCTGTTGTCGTCAGATGGAGAGGTGAGTTGTTGTGCAGCAGGTACATATGGGGGTCTCGATTTGAGTTACCTTGCGTTCCTACCCAGTGGACAGGTGAGCACTGGGTGGAGCAGATGTCCAGATTCCATGTCACGGCAGGTTAGAGACACTGGCTCCTTGGCGACTTAGCTTAGCAGGTTGGATGCACGCAATGATAGGGAAATTTTCTGCTGGTCCAATCACGGTTCCCAAGGCGTTGTTGATGACAGGATCAATGAGGCGGGTGTGAGCACTGTGCCACCGGTGCAGTTCTCTGCTGTTGAATGGAACAGGGCTAAGGTGGCTGTTCACAAAGTTGTTTCCCCAGAACTCCAGCTCGAGCTAGCAAGCCACCTCAAGAGTTAGTCAGATTTTTGCGACGTGACTCGAGGTGTCGGCGATGCGTGAGCGTCCTATTGAATGTTACTCCGAGGTGTGGCTCGGAGCAAAAGGGCAGCGTTTCATTGTTGAAATTGTCTTTCAGCTCGCANTTAGCTTCCCTGTTGAGGTGGAAGATTGCCGACACCGTTTTTGTAGTGCTGAGCTCTAGCTTCCAGGTCTGGAGGTATTCACTTACCGTTGCCATGTCCTTCCTCAGCACCCATTCCACTACCTGCCAGTCACCATCAGCATACATGACAATCAGATGATATGAGTTTAGTTTATCGTGGGAGAAACTGACTTCGCTTTTTTTGCGAAGCCTCTGAAACATTTATTAAATTCACAGCTTACGTAGGGGTATACTGCCTCCTCCCCAAACTCCAGGTCTGGATCCGCCACTGGTTTTGTAAATGTTAAAACGGAGAAGAGTGAATACGCACGAAACTTAAATCGCACCTTAAATTAAAATGCTGGTTCTAAAGAATATATGTATATGACTTTATTACACTTATCTAATGTCTAAGTCCTTTTAGTGTCTCTTTGAAAAAGTTGCGTAAATTACCTATTGCGCCAAGGATTTTTGGCACAGATTCATTTCTTAATAAATATAGCCTACACATACAACAAGCTCTGCTGAAATGTACGAAAATAAAAACGTCTGCGGCACAACTGGTTCCGCTAACCAGTCCCGGTAATGCATGGGCTGCGGAAGAAAGAAATTTTCGGTTCATTCACCTCTCGTCGATGCTGAATGGGGCAACACACTTAGTTTCACGTTCAAACTGTACTGGGTGTTTTGAAAATTACTAGCGCTGGCAATGTCACTTTTCAAGAACCTTGTTTTTTCCGATCGGAAGTTTAGTTATACTCCGTGTTACTCCACAGTTCTGGCACTGTTGATCAATTTTTGTGCTCAGGCGCATTTACCTGGCAAACACTGATGGGACCTTTGAACAACTGGATTGGGAAGGGCAGACAAAGGCATGCATGTTCGGACAGGCACGAAAAATGACTGGCGACATGAATGGTGACGGTTTCAGTGATCTTCTATGCAGCTATTACAGCGGGTAAGGAGCATAAGCAAGAGATCGAGATATTGCGTTGTTTGTTCGAGACATCGGTGCATAATGTATTGAAATTCTCGAAACCTGGCTTCTTCACAGTGGTGTAGGTGGCGGGTGTGCAAGCACACCCCCAAAAGTTTTGATTTGTTGAAAATTTGGGCAAAACTTCTGAAAATCTGGGTAAAATCCCTGAAACTCTGAGCAAAAATGGCGCCCAACTTTTGCAGAAAAATACAATTAAGACCTTTTTTGGAGGTCACACCAATAACAGGTATTCATGTTCTTTGTGGGAGAAAATTTGTGGGCAAAAGGTGCAAAGAANANNTTTTGGGCAAGTTTGGAGAAATTTGGGCAAAAATCCTTCGCTCCCCCAAAAATTTGCCTGCTCCTACACCTGTGCTTCTTCANAAACCTAAACTCGTGTGACAANTTTCGCCGGTTTCGGAACTAAAATTTCCGAGACTGGAAACGTATGTGTGTTGCATTAAAGAAGTTATTCGTGTCAACCAAGATTTGATGACCATATGTCAAATCGAAAACATCGATAATTATTTCTAAAGAGTTTGTAAACAACACAAACACTTCATAGAAAACGTTAAATGTAAAATAATCAGGTTGACATGAAATTGAATGAAACAAACGAAAAGAAAATTCTGCGGAAAAGGAAGAAGTTCTTCCGAACTTTCTCGGAAACGATTAGCGTCTAGATCTGTATTTATGGTTCCTGAACATTTCTAATAGCTTTTGTTGATTCTGTTGCGGAAATATTCTAACATGAGGAGATCAAACCCTGCACAGGTAACCTCTGCCCAATTTGGGCAAACCGTTCTTCAACTTAAATTTAAAAATAGTTAACGTTCACGTAGAAAGCTGGTTCTTTCAGTAGCTACATTTTTAGGCGCTCTTTCGGGCAGTCCTATCGAAATCTGCACAAGTTTTGTAGTTTTCGGTGGGGAAGGACAGTTTGCCCAAATTGACCCATGTGGTGTAACAAAATTCTTCCACAAAGCTCCTTAAGGTAACCNTGACCAATTTGGGCAAACGAGTTTGTGCATGCAGGTGAGTTGGTTAGTCACGCCAGCAAGGGAGTAGATCACACNTGTGCAAGCACTGACGAAGTAAATCAATTTGGCGCGAATTGCACCTGCTCAACTCGTGGTCTTCATTGAGAAACAGGCAAGAGAATGTATGACGCCTGATACATCAGAGGAAGTAAATTGCTAGCCAGATAGGACTAGGGACTGCACCTCGTGCGTGCACGTCTAGTNAAAGGTCAAAGCATNTTATTGACGACATGATGAAACTTGTACTTCTCTTTACCTAATGNAAGTTTCAATAACTTCATGCTAGCCAAAAATGTCTTGCTCCTTGTTGTGAAAGGTCAAACTATTTTATTGAGGTCATAAACTTCGAGACAATCAAATTCCAAGTACTGGTAAGCTTTTTCTATGGACGTCTGACATGTTTTCATGGCCGTAATGGGCCAACGTTGCCAACGGTGAAAGTTGTGGTTTTTTTGGTTTTTACTGGCATTTTTATTCAAGTCTACCGGTGAAAGTTTTGGTTTTCATTGGCATTTTTGTCCAAATCTGTCAACGGTGAAAGTTTTGGTCATTTTGGCCACTTTGGCTATGAGTACCAATGGTGAAAGTTATGTGATTTGGAGTTTGCCTTTGAGCAACCTCTGGCATCCCGCTCCGCCACACGCGAGTTCGTGTTCGCCGGAGGCAATCTCCAGCACCCCGCTATGCAAACAGGAGTTCGTACTCCAGGAGGCAACTGTTGGCATGGGATTAGAAGTACGCATTTGTACACCGGCAGGGAGGGTGCTAAGCGTTTGCATGTAATTTGTTGTTAAGCACACTTGAGCGCCAACATTGTGTAGATTTTCTGGACGCGCTATGTGCAGGCTCGTAACCAGCTTGGGACACCGGAGGGGCGATTCTGGGAGGGGCCCAAATTTTTTAAACTATGTTCAACACATTTTTTTCAGGGGAACAAAAAATTGTAGGGGAGTTTCGCCGCCCCCTGACTCCCCTAGGTACGAGCCTGTATATGTGCCCAAATACTTGATCGAGTACCGTACGTGAGACATGAAAGTCAATAGCAGTGCCGCGATCAAACTGATTGTCCTAAAGCATTTGCCCATTTTGGACAAGGTTGGTGTATGTGGCTGAAAATTGTAATGAAAGTAGAAAGAATTTCATGTCTCAACCTAATTTACTTTTACTGCAGATAAGACCAGAAGTTTGAAGTTAGGTTCGATTTAAACCTTAAACCGACCATCAATGACGTCTACTGGCGGAATTTCTCGATTTCTTTTTACTTTTTCGTTCATTTGTTAAGAGCACTTCCCACATTTTTGTTTGGGAAAGTGCTTCTGTTCTTTATCATATAAAAAATGTTTCCAAAACCGACACGTTGCTTTTTTCTGATCAGATGAGCTTGAGAAGACTAGCTAAATTGTACGAAAACCCGCGCGCGCGCCTAAACCTGTCGATTAGTCCAGTCGAATAAACAAAAACTGCCCATTTTTGGCAAGAACAACAACGGTGTTTGTGCTTGAAGGTTACCTGAGCAGGGTTTGTGGTCACTGTACCATAAACCTCGTGACTTTTACCAACTGGGCAGAAAACGGTCTTTTACAAGGAAACGATGAAACGGGCCCCAAGCTACATTGTGTTATAGATCTAACATCTCTTTGTTCACCGTGTGCTATAGATCACGGGTGCGCAACCTTTTTGCTATTGCCGGCGGCATTACGTTTGTTTTTATGAATTACGGCCGCCAATTAGTCCAAGATATTTTAATTCTTTTGCACTGCTTCTGTTTCCACACACTAAGCCTAGCCTGCTTTCACACGTCTATTTGGCTGTCTTTCTACTAATTTTCCGCAAACAGCAGAAAAAGAATTTTTATTCATGCACGGCCGCCATAACTAATTTTTTGAATTACATGTGCACGGCTGCATAAATTTTTAGCGAAGGCCGCAAATTGTGCACCCCACTGTAGGTGAAGGATTTAATTGATATTTTTGAAAGATTAAAGTTTTTCTAGTCTTACCATCTGATACAAAGTAAACATCTTACTCAGTCCCGTCGCCACAGGTGGCATTTGTGGGCTTAGCTCCCCTAAACAAAGCTTTAAGCCTTCCCAAATTGAAATATGAAACGTTAGAAATCACAGAGGAGTTTATATAAATGTGTATTATGTTCTGCCTCGAAATTTATGAACAGAACAATACTTGCCGCTATAGCGTAGAATAACATCGCCTGATCATTTTTGATACGTTTGTGAGGTAAGAAACGTATTTGAGGCTTGAGCACAGCGCTGACATCCATTGCTTGGAGTGTTGATCGCGAAGTTATAGCCTATATGCCTTATTGTATACGTCCAGAAGTCTGACTTCTCTTGATCAACGTATTTCGTGTGGTAATTGTTGTGAAAAAGTGTATTATGGCTAGCCCAGGGAGTCTTCCCGCATTTTGTACTGCACACAAGCAAGATACCTCTTGCTTACGACCAACGTTACACATCAGCGCAGCCTGCTGTTCAGACAGCAAGATGGAGTTAATAACGTAGTTAGAAGAGTTTATTTCGCAATCATTGCTAAGCTTGCCCCGACAGAGCAGAGCAGTTAGTGGATTACGGATGCCAACCATGTTGCGTCAACGTGGACGTTAGTCTGTGCTGGTTAACGTCATTAGCCTACTTGAAATACAAAATGGTATTAATCTAAGCATGTACTATGCACGAGAAATTAACAAGTCTCGACACCAGAAAGGTTTATACATACGTATTTCGGCCAGTGAAAAGCCCGATGCGTATGCTTTTCAGCAAGATTAGTAGCAAAGTTTATCAATTTGAAAGAACACGTTCGGCGCGGTGCACTGGCCACATATTTGTTCCTTCGGTAGTGTTTTTGAACGATAGGATTGATTCCGGTTTCTTGCAAATTTTTGTTAACATTTGCATTTCATTGCGACATCTTTAAATAATCGTCGTCAATTAACTGGCATTGATATCGTGTTGATACTGTAGTTACAAAGTGTTGATATTATAGTTACACATATTCATGTGTAACTACAATATCAACACTTTCAGATGGACACCTGCTTACTTCACATACAACATCAATGAAATTATAATCTTTTTATCGTATGCATTTGTTAAAGAGATGTTTCAAAAATGTTCCGCAGTTCCACAAAACTGTCAACTGAACTAGACTAGACCTTCAAACAGGCAGGAAGTAACATGATTGGTGAAGCATATCACCCAACGTTGCTGTACGACAACGTATTTGTGGAATGTTATCATGTGCCAAAGAACTACTGCCGTGGGCATCCGCAGGGGGGACAAAAAGCGCATTTGCCATCCTCTGGAAATTGGGACTAACAACCAAAATTTTCTAGAAAGCGTGAAGTTAGCAGCTAGGTTCCGGTTAATTCATTTAATCGTTGCTATGACAGTTTATTTGCCGGTATGACACTGACACTGCCACTGCACAAGAGCCAGGTTCACTGTTCTGGTGTCATGCAATGATGAGATTGCAGTTCGCTCATGTCCGCCCCTTTGCCTGTAGAGGCAGGTTGGGAAACTTGCTAGCGGATTGTTCTACTGTTAGTCTTTATTGCGTAGCAATAACACGGCAATAAAACTACAAACGTTCGCTTGAAGTTTCGGTATAGTAAGCTTTTTTCCGCATGTGACCTAGGCTCCCACTGCGGATTTTTCCACCCAGATCTGTTTTTTTGTCGACCTGGTGCCTACGTTTAATTATGAAAAATCGCGTTAACTCTGGGTTTTTTGAAGTGATAAATTCATCAGCAACTTCAGTGTGTTCAGTAATATAAAGATAACTTTATATTACAGTGTTTGCATGCGCACATCAGGTGAGAATGTACGCATATCGGACAGATTCAACAGCAAAACCGATTCAACTGCAGAACGTGTTGAATCGGTTTCATATCCTCATATAAGATCATTGTCGGGGTTATATATATAATGTTACCGTCTCTAATGCCATTTGAAGAAACTTTTAAAACAAGGGTTAGGACTGATTGTTTAAATTTAGGTGTTTCCCTATGCATACACATTAAAAAACAAATTTCAGTTAGAGACAAAAGGCATTGTGATATTTTTTCGGGATTTTAGATCCAGTACAAAACTTCCTAGTTTAAATAACAAATGTACTCCTGCAATTAGTGAGAGATATCATCAACGGAGAATGTTACCAGCGTTATGAAAAACGTCTTGAGCAGGAAAAAGGGCATCTAAATGTTAATGTTTGCGCTGCAGAAGGAAATTAGGACGAGGAACTACAATTAAATCAGTATTTGATTATCGTTTCAATTCAAATAAGCACTCATGTTTTTGTTCGTAACACAAGCTTTCTGGGTTTTTATTGTACGAATATGTTTTTTTGGCATGCAATCTGGTTTATTTGAAATCAATGAATGGGAGCCTGCATGTAACTGTTGAACACAAATATCTTGGCAGGTAATGCAGCGGCACAATGAGACTGCTGACAGCGATATACCACGTATAGTTTTATTCTGTATGAAAAAAAAATTGAGTAAATCTGTAGCAGTGCTTCCACAATTTTGAAAAATCCATTGTTAGTGTGAGACTATGATCAACGTGCCGAGTGAATAACTTAATCAAATGGCTCTTATGCAGGCTTCTTTTGAACAGTACAAAAATACGTGGCTTGTTAGAATACGTCTATGCAGATTTGTGGAAATATGTGTCTATCGTTGAGGTTTCGTTCTAACTTCTTATTGAGCACTCAGTGCAAAGCTACATTTGCTGTGGCGACTTTTCGTATTCATCTGCTCAGTTTTTTTAAAGCCTGCATTGTGTTCTAACTTTTGTAAGTCGTCCGATAGCATTGGCGTAGCCAGGGTGGGGCCATGGCCACCCCCCCAAATTTTTAGAAAATATAGTCATTTTGTGCTTTGAGAGGCGTTTGTCCAAACAAAATAGTGTTATTCGCCTAAAATCAAACATTTTGGCCCCCCC
>JGI24021J15306_10001597_pt1 | contig 22624 bp, 11 predicted proteins | sample Ectturendosymbi1_FD_15306 | JGI IMG/M metagenome (IMG submission 15306) | reverse complement strand
TTTCGTAACATCATTGTTCAGCGCCTTAGAGCGACATGTCGGATTTCGGCGCTTTATAAATGCATGAATTATTATTATTATTATTATTGGTGATTCCAACTACATCGTCGATATCGCTTACAACTTTCAACAATGAATTAGATGCAATAGTCGAAATCCGAATTCCCGGTGAAGATCGCAATTATGTTCTCGTTGATGGTTATTTTCGTCCTTATCCCTGTACTAGAAAGGATTTGCAGTATTTAGAGATCCCGAAAAATGTCACCACAATGCACATTTGTGCACCGGAGAACATCGATTTAAAAAAACAACTAAACATTTATGTGGGGCTTCAGCCCTCTTAACCTCGTTAGCTCCATGGATCCGCCCATGACTTTTCTCCACGGTAGATAACACAACTTTTAGATGAATGTAGTAGAAACGTGTACGTAAAGCGGCGAAAATTTCTGATCCTGGTTCGAAGTTTCAATTTATCACTGTTGAGAAGCGAGACCTGGAAAATAGCTGACATATACAATCATGGCCTTTCATTGAGTTGTTAGAAAATATTTTTCATTGTTCTGCACTGCAACTGTAAAAATACGAATTTTAATGAATCTGTATGCAGCTTGAGGCATTATTGGATGTTTTCTGTGATTTACCTGAATATTACTGCCCAGGGCTGGATTTCTAGTGCTGGCCGCCCACAGGCTATAAAACGTTTGCCGCCAATTTTCACCCAAGAGGAAATTTTGTCTAGATTGGGTGCTGCAAGATTCCTAAGCAATCAACTCAAAAAACTATCGAAAAACTCTATGCCGCCCCTGGAAAATCTGCCACCCTAGGCTATAGCCTCTAAAGCCTACATGGGAGATCCGGGCCTGTTTCTGCTTTTTTCCATTGTTCTTATTTGTGACGAAACATTTGAACGTAGCAACCAATGTTGTCATGGGTTAGGTGAGTTTTTAGAACATACTGTATGCGTTGTTTAGTATTTATGTAATTTCAAAGATATTGCTTGTAATTGGCCTTACGTACATCAAGCAGACGCGCGATGCAATTTGTCTTTTCAGATCGCATTGAGCTCTGCATTAGCTCTTATCGGATGAGATGATACTTTAAAACAATGCACAACTTGGTAGTCTTACAAAGTGGTCATTTAATGAAACAACCAAAAGCCACAGATTTAAATTCAATGGCGTTGGAAGTTTCAAAGTCAACTGTTTCCATGGCCAGCAAATATTGATCTGGCTCTATTTAAATTTCGTTTTTTTAAAACTAGATTTTACCAATAATAAGCTGTTTTTCAAACGTTCAACATGATTTAATTGAAATCTTTGTTTTATGCGTTTTTTGTTCCTTGAAAGGTCACTTCTTTACGCATTGATTTAATTCTAAGCAGTCTGAACAGAAATCTGACTTTGCTTGGCTCCAACATCATTAAAACCAAAATTCATTCATCCTGCTCATGAAATGTAATTAAAATCAGTGTAAGGTGTTCTTTTAAAATGTGAAGTCAAATCATGAAACACCAGGAAGACCAAATCGTCTGTAGGAGGTCTTAACGCCTGTGTTTGTGATTAAATCGTGGTCAAAACTAGAAGAATGAGAAGCCGGTTGTCCGATCTGAAAGATGTATTGGGTTTTGGGTACAATGATGCATCTAATAACAACAAATTCAGCAGAAATTGCGTTCAAAGCTGCTATTAGCTTCCACTGCAAGAAAACGCTTGGCCTTCAATGTTGCAATACTTTACGAAAATGCATTGTTGCATGTGATAGGAAAAATAATCTTGAAAATTTTTCCTCGATTAGTATCCGAGTTTCCCAGGTTAGATCACTCATATGGTGAGTTGCTAATAAAGTCGGTTCTCCGATTTAGAGGCTAAAAGTTACTACCTAGCTGGAGATTCACACTACTGTCAGGCCGAACGGAGATATCAAACAGTGGTTCTAATTTCGATATCACCCAATGAAAAGAGCGTTAAACTGGGGTCAGGGTTGCGTTCCGTTCAACATGATGACTCCGCCAAGCGTTTGCCTCTTTCCCAATGAGCCTGTCATTATGCTGCATTTAAAGCTCTACATTTTCCATGTTGAAAAGTTGTGATTTATGTGTAAGATGAAGGACAAACTGAGTGTGCACCAAGAGCATTCAAGGCTTCGGTATTCTCAACAGGCCCGTAGCCACGGGGGGCATTCGGGAGCAGTGCCATCAAAATTTTGTTGTTACCCCCGAATTTTGTTGTGCCATGAAAAATTTGTTTTAAACATAAAATAAAAACAAAAATCTTGCCCCTCTAAAAATGCATTTTGCCGTCCAAATCTTAAAACTTGGCTACGGGCCTGATTATCAACAGTTCATATTTCTTTCCCAACCAGTGGTTCTGGATTTGGCATTTCAACTTAACAATAATGTTTTCTTAGTTTGAAACATTACTGCGAAGTAGCCGATGATATTATAAAGCCTTTTTCATACCTTTTTTCTGGTTTATTTTTGAAAATTAAGCGCGCTGGAAGGAGTGGTGCTAACATTAAGTAAAATTCATTTCGCTTCCTAGATGATATACATGTGGAATTTAGTCCTTGTGCGACCATGTAATAGGAAAACAATTCAAATCGCACCGATTCGATAGATGCACTTGTGCAATAGATGGAAATGTTGATTAATAGTTGATATTTATTGCTCATCAGACAGCACGAAGGCTTAACAAAGCCCTTCATTCCACAACAGAAACTTTAGTTTAGCCAATTACTGATTAACGGATCGATGGATATGTGCAACATTTGTGCCAGCCATCGCGTAGGGCAAGACATATTTGCACGGCATTATTCTTTGCCGGGTATTAGGAAATTAGTTTCAAGAGCTTCATTGAGCTTCGACGACCCTGTGTGCACTCCATTCGACAATGCCAGTCGACCTCATCCATTAAACTTGACCCACCGCAAGAGCTTGACATGATGTCGAATAGAATCGTTTTTGCCAAAGCCGGAATGGTTCATGATGAATATTACAGAGAGGGCAGGAGAATTTAAACAGGTGCATTGCGATAAAGTTTATTTAAGAAACGAGTGCGTATTAAAGTCCTTGACTTGGGGAGAAAATGGTGTTTTCGATAAGTATGTTGAGTATGTTGTTCTGGACTCTTTCAAACGGGCACTCCCAGCATTTAGGAACGTAATCGAAGAATTACTGCACAGTAGTTGGATCACAGAATTAATGGTTTCCCCAAATCTGACATGCTTAGCGACGGATATATTGTCATAAGAGAGCGAAACAATCAAGTAAACACGACTTCAAATATTTGTTTGAGTTTTGCAAATAAATTACGCTGAAGCAAGGTTTATGAAGAGAATATTTTGCCAGTCAATTCACCTGAGACTTATGTTCCACATTTATGACTGAAGTATGAGTTTAAGGTATAAGCGTAGCCTCTGGGGGTCAAATGGTCCATGGGCTCCAAATTTGTAGCATGTTTTGTCGTTTTGTGCTTCGAGAGGAGCTGTTCCAAACCAAATATTGCTGCTCCCTAAAGTCAAAAGACTTGGCCCCTCGCAAAATTTTGGGCTGGCTACTCCATTGGTTCAAGGTAGAGACATTTCACATTGATGCTTTTATGACGCTGTACACCGAACAAATGTGTCTTACGTAAAGATGTTGTGTAACGACCTGGGTCACCGAGAACTACAGGGACCAGAACTGAAGAACCATTGAATTTTCGAATGTGTAACTTATCGCATCAGTAAAATACCTCTTTATAAGAAGACATACCAGGATGTTGTTACAGACTGTTCACTTTAACGCTGGCATCTTCCTGCCCCAGAACAATTCGAATACTTCCTATTTTTGACAAAAATCAAGAACCTTTGACAGTTTGATTTCATGGACAACAGCATGATAAGTTTGACATTGCAAATTACAAAATGTTTGAAAACCAACATCGCCCAAAAAAGATCGAAAGTGCGCACTATAACAGGATAAAAGTTCAATTAAAACCGCCGACTCTCAGAACGCTTAGCAACATGGCGTTTACTCTTGACGCTTTGACGGCAAGACGCAATTTCAAAGCAATGTTGTCATAACATCCTGGAGATCGGGCATAAGTGAAATCGGTATTGGTTCTCGGAGGGTGGTTGTTGCTCTTCCCAGCAAGTTGACTGTGTTACAACAGGCTCTTTTCGCTGTAGTCCACAAGTACATCCGAAAAGCAGGTTTGCTATGAGAAAGCGGACGCGCTGAGCATTCTCAGTGCACTTGATCTCACTGTCCAAACTCTTCCATTTCTATCGCGAACATCGATAGGGCTCGACTTTATTTATTTCGAAGTAAACAGTTTCAACATTTCAACTCAGTCCAACCACAGCGTTGCTGCTAGAAAGCTCCTTCATCACCTGTACGGTTTTATGAAGGTCCGTGGTGACAGCTTTGAACGAGGTCGAGCCGGTTTTTGTATTTGCCATCACTGGTTCGATCTTCTCTGCAAAAACTCCTGTCAGTTGATGGTTGACATTCAAACAACAATTTTTTTATTAACTTCGGCGTTTTTTCTGCACGTGTTACAAATGGGGGTGGCGTAGAAACGTTTTTTGTTCGACTGTTAGCATTGCAANTGGACTTTTCTCCTCGGTGATTCACCGAGTGGACCAGATTGCAAGCTCAAGGCAGTATTTTTTGGAACCGCCTCCAACTGCAATCAGGAACATGCACTTGCAATAACATGTTCTTGTGAAATGTAAAAGCTGTTTAGGATGTCTGATAGTTACTCGCCTCATATGTTGACCGAATAACCACGATATACTGCTGTGAGGACTTCCATCAGTTGAACACGAAAACGCTCTATGATCAGTGGTGGGTGTTTAGCTGACGTGCGCAGAAGTGTCGAATTGGCGCAAACCCTTGTGGACAGTTGGAGTAGCTTGTGCTGACACTGCAAGATAAAACCTTCATTCCACCAGTTACACTGCGTTAACCAGGTATTAAAAGCTACAGCTGTTCCAGAAAAACTTCTCACATAAATCATATCATACTTTTATAAAATTATATAAACAGCTCCTCTTTCAAATGTAGGTTTTATTGCTTCGCGATATTAAACATATATGTGTTTCATTCAAACTATGCAGTTGCCGGTTTTGTCTGTTATTGGTTCGATGTTTGTGCCGCTCTTCGTTGCAGTTCGTTTCATGGTGACTATTGTACAACTATGTCCGTTGTACTTCTTGTTTTTTTCTTTTTACTTAATTGCGTTTTTCCTTTCGTTTCTTTTCTTTGGGTTAACAGAAGCTAGGGCGGCAGGATTGCGGCAGCAGTTTATGAAATTTGTTAGGTAAGTTGGTTGTAACGGTACATGTGCTAAAAAAAGAACTTACCAATATTTTCGAACATTACCGACGCAATAATCTGTCACATTGTGGAACCCACTGCTGGATAGATTTAAAGCAGTTACCACGCGCTTGCAAAGTGACAGGGTGAATGTGCGAAGTGTGGTTTCTCCCTACACCAGTCTCATTACATTTGAAGGCGATTGTGTAGAAATACAAAGACGTCAAAGCCCTTTCTAGACAAGATGGATTTGATCAGACTACTTGTAGAAAAAAGAGAAAATTCGCATTTGGTTGAAAACAAGCAGCGAAATCATACTCAGTATAAGGGATGAATTTCGCATTAATTGTTTTTCATAATTGATAGTCTGAAATGGAAAAGAGAGCAGCAGTGTATATAGGCTATTATCTGCAAGGCGCGCAGCCAGGGGTGGCAATGGGGACAATTCTCCCCCCCAATTCTAAACTTTGCATTAAAAATGTTCAGTTTGATAAAGCTTCTGATGCGAAAGCCGAAAAAATACTACAGTGCAAAATGTAAATCTACGCAACGGCCTGAGGAACTTACCCTATTTCGGCTTTTAGTCGAACCTGATCAAATCAATATAGTTTTCCAATTGTCCATGACTTAATCAAACTTTGTTTAGTGTGTCAATGCTGGAGAATTCATATCTTGGCTGATATTTACCTCAAGTTTAAACTCCGTGTGGAAGTTGACGATATTGAAAGACAAGTTGTATCAAAGCGCTTGCGATCACCAACCTGAAGTAAAACAAGGAGTAAAGCTTTCCGCAGTTGTTTCTGGCGCACCACCTTGCTGTATCCAATTTGAAGGTGATGTAGACTTCATTTCAAGACCATCGCAAAATTCCTATCTGATAATTCTGGCATGCTAAAGATATTGTATAACTTGCCCTTGTCTGCAGCATCAGACGTAGCCTTAAAGTTTAAGGCTTAAATGAACATTGACGGCATTTGTTTTTGTACAGCTTTGAAACTAAATGCGTGAACACGGCGGTGAAATACGTTTTATATGCCTTGAAGCTCAAACGTGGCCATGAAGTAATCTAGTTTCAAAGTTTTTTATTACGCATTTAGATCATAGACACTTTTCAACAAGATCTAGGTCAGGGGCAGGGAACCTATTTACTACCACGGACCACACATGTTGTGGAATGGCGCCGGGGGGGAACAAAAATAATTACTTTATCTTATAATTGTACCCTTGACTTCCTTCCTAAGGAAAATACGGAGAGAAAACTATGAGAAAGAACGAGAGATGCTTAATACTTTTAATTAACTGTTTCAAGTGTCTACTTATCACAGAGTTTCGTCTTAGCGCAGTGGTGTGTTCTATATTGGGTATCGAAATTTTTGATGCGGGCCATATTAAATGTTCACGCGGGCCACATTTGGCCCGCAGACCCCAGGTCATCCAAACATGTGCTGTGACGGTTCAATCGCAATTATGTCGAACCTTAATTGCTGCCCTATCCTACAGTAATTTTGAAATCATTCAGTTGCAACGTATAAAGTCAGCACCAAAATCTAACATATAAGAGCAGAACTGATGATGCCTACCTAGTAGGCGAAATATATAGGCTGTTCTGTAAGATCTTGATGTATTTTTTTGCTGGGAAAGGATTCCTTTCGGTGGACAGTGTAAATAGGAAGATGCTTTTCATTTTGTAAGTGCTGAGGGCATTGGCACTGCCAGTACTTACAGATAGCTTGCAATCTGTTTTCTCGATAAAGCGCATGCGACTAAAATGAAACTAAATTTAATTTTTTCCCAGTCGATTACACTTTCACATTCAGGCACTAATGGCTTTAAAAAATGCTTCAAACGTTTACGCTGGAATGGCTAGATTAGCGGTTACCTGTTTTTTTTCGGTCATAGAACGAAACGTGTTTGACATGACCGAAATAATTTAGGTGATTTCGGTCAGAATGTCCGAAAATTTAGGCTAATCAACACTATTATGGCGAGTTTTGATACAACTGTGAGACAAATGACCGAAATGTCTCAGTGACCAAAATGTCTCAGAAAAAAAATGACCGAAATGAATCAGAGAAAAAAAACCCAGGCGGTTACCAAATTGTTTTTAGCGCGACACAAACCTGAGTTTGGTGAACACCTCGCGTCCCAAGCCTCAACCAACGTATGGAATACATAATGATTGTACCGATGATTTTTGGCAGTAAGTTGCTAATTTCGTTTTTAATGGCAGTGAAATGTTCTTTTTTTACTTGCGATACAGATAAAGACAAGCAGTGGTAACATTGACATTCTACAACTTCGGTTGGGATCACCTCGGCGTGACACACTTTTTGACCCTTCACCAACCTTGTTTGGGTCTCGACCCATACTTTGTGGAATTACTGGGCTAGATAAATTAACCAACTGTTGTGTTAAGCTGCAGCGACAAGTGTTTCTTAACTTTAGTGCAGAGCTGTGGTGATAATCGAGCCCCCTTGTGGTGTTTTACTCATTTTTGTAAAAAATGTGTTTTCCACTCATATAATATATTCCGAGGCAGATCATAAATAAGCACTTTGCTTTCAAAGGGGTCCCCAACAGCAACTGCAGTGTGTAAGTACCCTGCTTTCAAAGGGGCCCACAGTAGCAACTGCAATGTGTAAGTAACTCTGCTTTCAAATGGGTCTCTTACAGCCACTGGAACGTGCTGGTATACCCTGCTTTGAAATGGGTCACAACAACAACTGCAAAGTGTAAAGTATTCTGCTTTCAAAGGGACACCCAACCACCATTGTAATGTGTAAATACTCTACTTTCAAAAGGACCCACGTCTGCATCTCTAACGTGCAAATAAGGAAAAGCTTCAAACCAACCTGAATACCTTACAAATAAACTGTGGGTTAAAATTTGTTCCAAAAAGTTCTGAAAAGACCCTATCAAGTAGCCTAAGAGCAAAAATTTCTACCAAATGGTAATTTTTTCACTGTCAGAGAACGAAGCTTCTCATAATATATTGTGGCCGACTGTGAAGAAGGGGCCCTTGATTTAAAAGCATATGTAGCGCATATGAAATCCCAAGAGCTTTGTTGTGTTCAAACTTAAACATAGACCTGTTTTGTACTCCATTAAACTGTATCAAACTCAATTTGCTTTTTTGAGTAAGCCTATTGAAAATTGCAGTCATACATTGTTTGTGGTTAAAAGGATGAAATTTAAAACAAATTCAGTGTTTTAAATTAACAAATTCAGTGTTTTAAAATTTAAAACAAATTCAATTCAGTGTTTCGAATCAGCTTGGTTGTTGCCCATGGTTTCATGGAATCCCTCAAAGGACATGGCTGTGAACAAATTCAGGAAACCAAGCATTTTTTCAGGAGGAAAGGGTGTCATAAACTTTCTAGTTTATTGATGGTGAATGCAGAGAAATGGGGCACAAAATTAGAGAAGATGGGGACGATGCCAACTTGCTATCGCTTAACTAATATATGTTGTTAGCTTTGTCTTCCCAACTTTCAGTGCTTTTAAAGTTGTGTATCATTGAATACCCTCTTGCATTTTCTGTTATGTCAGTGATGACGTAGTCCCAGGAACGTATCCTTGAGTGGCCCGCTTATTCCCTTCCTAGGCTTGATTAAAAGGTCTTATCACGGTTGCCTGAGTATCATGACGTCATCAGAGGGCCCCTTTTTCAGCCTTGCCTCGGGCCCCCATAATATGTTGTTCTGAATCGCCAACTGATTAAATAAAGGTAGATAGTGTCCATCACCAAAACGAATGCCTAGTGCAAAAATGTTTGCAACAAAAATATAGCAATTTCATCTAGGTACAAATTTTACAGAAATAAAATTACTCATCTCAAGGGATCTTTAAAGCAAAATTACTATAGATCAAAATTAGAAAACTGCAGAAATGATATTAAAAAACCTGGAAGGTAATTAATGGAATAAATTCCACAAAAAACAGAGTAGGTATACAGAATCCGACAATTCTGATTCCAGGAATGAGAACCATGGTGAAGAACTAAATATTAACTTTTCCAATATTAGAAAAATTNTATCCTTCTAAGTATCCCTACCCTTATATTTTTCAATGACTTCCTTGAGTCATTTTCCAACTTGTGGTAGTGTCCACTTGCTACTGCTGGTGAAGTAGGTCAAATAATTTGATCTAAAAAATTCGACACAATAAATTCTTATGACATTCCAGCAAAGTTTTAAACCAGTCTGCTATTTCATCTTCATCGTTATCTGAAATTTGTGATCAATATACCCGCAAGGTAAATTTTCCAGCATTTCAAAAACTGCTAAAATTATACCCATCCCTAAAATAACCATTCCGAATGCCCCTTATGACTGTAATTCAATATCCATTCTTAAAACCGTCTTGAAAGATATGGAAAAATTTGATTTGAAAGATGTTTGTAGCAGGGGCGGAACCAACCAGCAAGGTTAGGGGGGGCGATTTATATATTTGATTGCCAAGTCTAATTATGGGTTGGTTCACTACTGTAAGAGAGATAAAGTAGGCCTATACTTCACAACAGTGCTGTGACAAAAAAATAGAGGGAAAATGGCCTTAAATCGCGAATGTTGTTTTCCGAATTGTACAAAATCATGGCGAATAAAGTTACTTTCGTAGGTTTTAGGGTGGGTCGATCAGCCCAATCACCCCCCTGGATGCGCCCATAGGCGTAGTCAGGGGGGGTAAAGGGGCCATTCCCTCCCAAAATTTTTAGAACATATAGTCATTTTGTGGTTTGAGAGGCGTTTTTCCAAACAAAATAGTGTTATTCGCCTAAAAATCAAATATTATGCCCCCCCAAAGTCTTGGGCTGGATACGCCACTGGATACGCCCCTGGTTTGTAATCTATGTTTCGAGCAATTGTATTCCAAGCCCACAGAAGTATGGTCTTCGCACTAGCCATTCTACACATTTAGCAATTATTGCAATCTAGGCTATCATAATGTGATTTGTAATCAATATAACAAATCAATAACATGTATATTGCTATTAGACATGAACAAAGCTTTTGATTGTGTTGATCGTAATATCATACTTGAAAACTTGTCTTATAATCGAGTAAAAAGAGTTCTTAAAACTTCTTGCTTTTTTACTTGGACTACAGGATGCAGTGGAACTAAAAGAACGGATATAAATCTTCTTGTTATCCGTAACATGCGGTGTTCCGTAGGGATCTGTCTTTGAGCCTTTACCATTTCTTCTGCATATTAGCCGGAGCTCAGTTTAAACTCAGGACCGGCGCTGGAACTACTGTATGGCCATTTGCGAGGTATCTCCGGCTTCGGGTCCCTTCCTAGATACTAACGTTTTGCCAAATTGACTGAAAACTAGACTTACTTTTCGTAACACAATACTCTTTCTGGCACACTAAATGCGATTGTTACGAGTTATGACACCAGACTGCAACAATGGATCTGCGCGTCGTTGATGTTTCCTTGGTTTAATCATCGCTAAGGCTGTGGCATCGTAGCTGGACAGGCGTGGTGCTAGTTGTAGAAGTAAGAAAACGTTGACTACCGCAACATCTTACTTTCTAGTCAGAATGGTCAAGCCTGGTCTGTAGTGGTGCAGCGATCTAAAAAGAACTAAGCTATAATCCAGTGGCCGATCCAGAAGGGGGAAGTCTGGAGCAACTTCCCCCCCAAACCTCTGTGGCGCCCCCTTGAATGGCGCTCCTTTGCCATAAATGCGCCCCTTTTTGGTACCCATGGAAGTAGAAACAGATTTAAAAAAACTTCAACTAAACAATATTTTTCGCGTAGTGAAACGTCAGGATTTACATGCCGTACTTTACCCAATCTCTTATCGATTGGCGTGACAAGGCTATTGTTTCGTAATAGTTCCACTGTTTCGTTATTTCTTTGTCGCTTGAGAACTGTCCAGCCTTCACAAACGCAGTCGCGTTCGCTCAACACAGTTCTCTTCTTGCTGCTGTGCTGTATGAAAATGGTCTGTTTTTTCGCAAGTTTATTTCTTTAATGCCTGATGACCACCTTGAAAGGAAAAGGAAAGGCAGCAGTAAAAATGGGAATGCAATATGGAAAACGTATTACTGACTCAAGATTTTACAAACCTCCAAAATGAAAACGAAAAACCAGTTTCAGGGCTATTGCCAATGCAGTTCGTGAGTCCGCAGTTTGTCTGCATCGTAGTTTTGCGACATAAAGGTGCGTGGATAAGTTTCTTGACGGAACTAATCTCCAGATTGAGAGGGGCGTGACGAGGTCAGATGGCGCCGGGGGCAAAAAACAAGTTTGGCGCCCCCATTTTCGAACCTGGGGTCTTCCGGAAGCAAACGTACTGTATTGAAGAATGTACGTGTGACATTGTTGGGACTTTTTGGCGCCCCCAGAGTGATTTAGCGCCCGGGTAATTGCGTCCCCCTTGCCCCCTCGTTGCGCCCCTGCTGATTGAACCATAATGCAGCGTGTAAAAAGCTACAGACGTATACGTTAGCAGACAACTTGCCGCTATGTGGCAATAATGCATTGAGCGTGCTCGATTAGCTCAAAGAATTATGACCTACGTAACTATGCAATTGTACAACTCCTCACTGCATATACATGGACAACGCGGAGGAGCATTGAATTACTGTTAGGGGCGTAACGATGTTAGATGGCGCCCGGGGCAAGTACCAGGTTTGGCGCCCCCATGTTCCGACCCAAAGTCTTTCGGAAGCAAATGTACTGCACTGAAGTACTTGTGACATTGGTAGGACTTTTCGGCACCCTCGTAGTGATTTAGCGCCTGGGGAATTGTGCCCTTTGACCCCCGTCTTCACGCCTCTGATTACTGCGCTAAGCGACGCGCCTCAATAAATCATGGTACACAGCTCCAACAGCTCTTCGACTTGTATCATATAAATTTGAGCAAAAAAGCAATCTTGTGGTGAAATCTTTAACTGTTTTACTGGTGACCGTGGTGTTGCTGAAGGTTCGTGGTTTTAAATTGGTGATAGGCTGATTCTCATCTGTGTTTTCTGGCCTGCCTGAATAGAAGCCGATCCATCGCCAGATCAACAGCATTGGGGATGGCTTTGAGCTTCTTTGGGGCCTTCGTAATAGTATACAATGAATTGAAAAATGACTTCATGGGGAGACTAGAGCTTAACTTTGGAGGTATTGATTGTTAATTTCGGGGGCTCAGCCCGCTTGTTTCCACTTCTGTTGAAAAGTGTCACAACTTTTTTTAATAGCCTGGCCTAGTGGGATTCATGTTGTTTCTTCACATCAGCAATCCAATGTCGAAAAATGTGAAACGGTATTTGAAGACTTGATTGAAAATCTGCCTTTAGTGGCGTTAAATGTGTTTTATGGAAATATGCTTTAAGGCCCAGTGTAAATCTATCATGCGATTATGAGATCGTTTTTTACGTTCAAAGCTATCTAAAATAGGAGTAGTGTCTTGGCAAATGCCTTTTATTCGCGTGTTGTTTTTGAATTGTCGCTTCAGCCATAAATAAATTTTCATGTACATGTAAATGCGCAAGTTTCTCTTGGAAACGTGATTGTCATTTAGCTTTTTATTTGAATCCTATCGTGGGACATGAGTTGTCACTTCCAAGTCTAAGAAGAACTGTTCTCCTTCTAACCAGGTCGGGGATACGTTTCAGACACTGTTCTTCACTGATTTCGCTAGGGATAGCCAAAAGGTGGCAAACGCTAGCGCGCAGCATACTTTTATGCCTTTTAAATACATTTAGTATATATTTGAGATCTGCGTAGCTCGTGAAAAATGAGGCCCACTGATTGGGACCCGATTCAAACGTTTTCTGAATTAATGATATAAAGCACTTTCAAACTGCGGTTATTCCCTGAAAAATCGCGTAGTTCGACCAACAAAAATAGCAACTTTTTGGCCTCCAAAAAGTAACCTGTTATGTGTGACACACAATGATTTTTGCAGACAACCTTCGGTATTTAGTAAGTGAAGACCTTTTTGGCGCCCCTCAATTTGATTGCCCCCCCCCAAACGCCTTGTCTGGATCCGCCACTGCTATAATCAGTAGGTATATAATGTCCATATCTTTTGTAGCTGTGTAATCATGCTGTCAGCAGCGGGTATAAATCAGATATGATACTATTGCAGACCTAAGCGTGAAATTCACCGCACGCCATTGTAAGTAGGATTTTTATTACGGCCACCGTAAAGTAGGATTTTTTTACATGCCATTGTAAAGTAGTATTTTTATTACGTGGTTTTCGACGTGGCCACTCAAACTCCCTAGCAATAGCTGACATTTACAGCAATATTCTTGACAATCTTGACCGCAAAAATTATACATGTGCAGTCTTATTAAATCTCAAAAAAGCATTTGACATTGTTAATCATGATATTTCGTTGCAAAACTATACAAATATGGCATTAGAGGGAAAGCATCTGATTTAGTGAAAAGCTATCTTACCAATAGGATCCAGTACACAGTTGTGGACAACGTTGTATCTAACCCACATCCAATCAAAACTGGAATACCTCAAGGATCAACGCTAGGCCCCTTACTATTTATAGTTTATATTAATGATTTACCTCAAGCATCCAATTTTATCACAAGGCTTTTTGCAGGTGATACTATTTTGCTAATGTCTAGTCCAAATCTAAAAACTTTACTACACAATGTGAATGCACAACTCGGTGCAATAGTAACCTGGCTATACAATAACAAACTATGCGTGAATCACACTAAAAGCAAGTACATGATCTTTCAACCCAACAACAAGAAAGACGTAGAGGATCCTCATATCAAAATAATCCTATCTTCAGTGCAAGACCTAGAGCAGGCAGACACGTATAAATACCTTGTTGTAATATTTGACAAGAAACTAACTTGGGTACCACATATTCAATGTATTTGCAAAAAAGTTAGCACAATCACTGGGGATCATTCAACATATAAAAAAGTTTGCTACCTCAGCAATTCTTTCCAGTATCTACTACTCATTTGTTTACTCACATCTAAATTATGGAATTATTAGTTGGAGCAGTGCTGGAGAAACAGCTATAAAGCCACAAAAGCAAATGCATCAAAAGATAATAAAAATCATTGAGTCCAAATCAATATCAAACTGCAGCTCTAACACACCTTCCAAAAAATTGTCAATAACAAAAATATATGAACTAGAAATTGGTAAATTCACGTTTCAGTGTCACAAGGGAAAAGTATCCTCTATTTTCACAAAATACTTTTCTAAGCTAGATCAAAAACACAAATACGAAACTAGATTAAGTAATACAAAAAACTATTTTCTGCCTCGATTTAATCTTAAAAAGACCCAGAAGCAACTAAGATTTACTGGCCCCAAATCCCAAACAACCTAAAATCTATTTCATTTCAGTCGTTCACAAGTGGTTTGCGTGAAATGTATTTAACAGCATCCTCTGAGGACGTTTAGACTACTGTAATTATGCACGTTGGTAAAATTAATAAAATGTCTGTACTTCAATAAAATCAATTGTCTTACATTATTATTACTAGGGCAACCAATTTTATGACCTAAAAAGTTAAATTTTGCCTTTATAATTTACAAATTTTGACTTTATTTTGACCTATCAATTTTCTATATTTTCGGTTGAAATGCGGAACGCAAATCATATTCATATACAATGTTAGAAAACAAACCGATAAGTCTGTTCTGTTGAAATGAAACAAAAAAGTCGTTTGTCTGCAAAATGTGGTATAGCATCTTTTAAAAACGTCTGGCTATTTTCAGTTTCATGAAACGAACCTCGTTGATGCTTTGCAGTGCGGCGATATGCTTCCACTATAAACCTTTTGTCACTTTTCGCTGAGCAGTCACAGAATTTGCAAACTAATTCACCTTAGGTGTTGAGATAAACTCAGAAGCATATTCATGCATTATACTTCCAACTTTTGAAGAATTTGGTTGTACCTCACGCATGATATGATGATAAGTGCATTAATAACTACAGTAGAGTCAAATGTGCGAATCTCATAAAGTTAAAACAATATATATACATAATGGATTGAGCATTTGCCAAATCAAGTAGGCTACTGTGAGACCACGTTTCTTGCATTGCTATGCCAAGTCTACTTAATATTCCAATCGTCCAGCAGTGAGCTAACAACTTTATTACGTCTGAAGTAGTAACAAACCCACTACTAATTCAGATTTGCAACTAAACTTGAAAAAAAACATATCAAAATCTGCTGTTGTAACTTATAAAATATCGATAACGAGAAAAATCTGTACTGCAAGAAAATTTTGACCTAACGATAAATTTTGACCTAATGATAAATTTGACTTTTTTTGACCTAATAACTTAGGAGTGGCTCATGGTATCAACGTGAAATTTGGTTTGTGGACGTTTCCTAACCGTTTGAAAAGGCAGAAAAAATTTGACTTTATTCACTTTTGGATGCCCTAATTATTACCTTGGTGTTGAATATAAACTATAAACTTTTAAGTGACGTCAGATTTATTGTTATCAACTTATCATATATACCTGTTGCAGTAACGGTGTAAGGACACCTGCACATTTTCATCAAGTAAATAACTTGTGCTTATAGTAACACTAACATTGTCATGTGTAGTATCTTTTCTGCTGTGTTTGGTTTTTGTGTCTCTGTTGTGTATTGCTTCTTTTTATGATTACTGTAATGTTAGATTTTTTTGGTATCAATATCAGTGAGTTTAAAACATAGTAGAATCGCAGGAATGGTGCAGTTAGACCAGGTGATCGCAAGATCTTTCGCTGTGCCATTGCTAAGAAAATTGTCATTTCTCACATGTTCTGAATCTTTGTAATGTTTTTTTTGTTTGCCCGTTAAATTGTCATATAGCTGCGAAACAATACAATATCAGAAACCATTAGGCCTATTAGCAAGGTTTACTAGATTATTGGCAAAGTTCAGTAGGGATCATTACATTTACTAGCAACATAACATGAAAGTGATAAGTTCAATTGGTAAGGAATTAGCATTGCTTTGCAAGGCAGTGCATTTTCAGGATGGTGTAAAAATGCAAACCTAATATGGACTTTTCTCGAGGTTTCATCCGTGGGAACAAATTTTATGCTTTCAACACGGTAACCAGTCTTATTTTCTCCTAAGCTTTGCATGATAAAATGTGCTTTTCTTCGCAATTCATCACTGCTTATTACGAGTGAGTAAGATAAGAAACCAGAAGTTTTCAGCTATTTTGAAAAAGTGAAAGGTGAACTTCTTGCTAGAAGCCATACTATTTCTTCGAACAAACGGCTTTTAAACACATCTTGGCCTTTGTATTAATGCAAATGTGTGCACATTAGAAAGAACACATGAGAGAGGTAATCGACTACGTGTTTTGTGCTCTTGGCATAGTTTGCCAGGGCAGAGTATTTAGCGGGCATAGCCAAGACTGCAACAGGCAAAGCATGCAACGAGTACAAAACACTTGGTCAATTGGGACTGGTCTGCGTTTAAATGCTCGGACACAAATGTAGTTTTCCAAGCAGCCGTTTACTTGATTCCGGTCGTAACAAATAATAAAAGGTCACCACGCACTAACAGCAAAACCAGCGACTGCCTTTCGAGATTTTGTTTGTATTACCGTTATCTTGAGTTTCGTTTCTGCTATAGTAACCGTTCTCTGAATCGTCTGAACCATGATTGTTGTTTTTTCGCTGGTTTTCTCATTGCAAGAGCAGTGATTGTTAAAAAGCTACCACATTAACCCATAGGCGTAACCAGGGGCACAGGGGGGCCATGCCCTCCCAAAATTTTTTAGCATATCTGGTCATTTTGTGCTTTGAGAGGCGGTTTCCAAAACAAAATACTGTTGCTGGCCTAAAATTTGAATTTTTGCCCCACCCAAATTTTTGGACTGGCTACGTCACTGCCAATTAAACCTTCTCAAATAAGTCTGGTAGGCAGGGGTGTAGTGGGATGGGAACGACGTTCCCACCCCCTTTTTTGATGTGGGAACGCGTTCCCACACCTTTGGCCTTAGTAACGTTACTTGAAGATTTGGATTTTTCTTTTTAATTTCTACGTGTAGCGCCTGGAGCAGCACAAAATGAATGAATGGCAAGTTTTCTCGTGTATAGCACCGTAGCATGGTTTTGTAATTACTGTTTGTGACATCAGCAGTGGCATTTGCATACTCCATGCTTCGTCTGATTTTTTGCATTTATCGTAACTTTACTACCTTCGCTGCAGAGAAGTAATTATTCTTGAAGTTTTCAGGCCGTTGCGGAGTAAGTTGCAGCTTGTCTAAATGGATTGCGAGAACTAAAGGAACTTTTTGCGTGTGAGAGCATCTGAACAATATTTGGTGTTAGAGTTCGGCTCTAACCTAAATCAGGGATGTAGTGCGGTAGGAACGGCGTTCCCACACCTGTTCTTTTAGCACTACATCCCTGCTGGTAGGCCTATATTCTTTGCTTTTTGTACTTGATATATTTCATTTTCGATTCAACTTGAGGCACACCAAGACAATTGAAAATATCAACGTGAAAAACGAACAGAAGCCGTAGGTATATTATGAAAAAAGATAGCTCCGAAGCCAGAGTTAAACTCATGAAAACCAAGAGCTCCGGAGCTGGGGCCACATTCATAAAAAGAAAAGCTCCGCCGTCCTGGATGTTACTCCGACTAGGTCATAACTCAATCATCTTGTGTTGAAGAATGAAGGTGACGGAAAAAACTTTTTCCGTTTGCCGCCAAATGTCTTTTCCACCTCATTTTGAATTCCGTGTAGGCCTATAGTAAGTAAAAACAAGTTTTGAAAAATCTAAATCAATCTGAAAGAAAAATTTCAAAAGGTTGGTGCGAATTTATTGGTTTATGCTTCAAAACTACATTATCCTCTGTTGACAGAAAAACCAGGACAGTTAGCCATAAAAGGTTTTACGCTAAAAATCCGCATATACGTGATTTTTTAACAAAAGTTATTTTATTAGCTGTTTCATACTTCGGGATATTGGGCATCAGATATCGATGGTGGGTTCGATTGTTTGTCATTCGGGTGCGGTGACCGTTGCGTTTATAAAACATTTATATTCTTGTTTTTGTCGGGTTAATATAGCCTACCCTCAGTGATAAACTGGTTTTGTCCTTGAGGTTAAAGAAAATAGCTGAGTTGATACACAAGACGAAAACTAGTTTATCCACGCAAGCTTTCTGCAGACGGAGTGGCTTCAATTCAAAAAGGAAGAAATGCATCGAAAAATGAAATGTAAAGTGGTAAACTACTTCACTTTTGGCAAAAGGGTTGTATTAGAGAAATTTCTAAACTAGTGTTTTGAAAGTTTGCATCATAAAATAAAAGCGGACTCTTCGAGGCTGAGAATAACCCATTGCCAAAAGCCAATTGACTTTCAGTTCAATTTCGTTATTCCTGTACCCGCTTTTCAGACAACTTTCAGCATGTCACGAGTGGTCTGCGGTGTTCGTCTCCGCTTGTTATGCGCCGTGGGCCACGCGACTAGTTGTGTAGTGTGAATGCTGCATTGATGGCGAGCAAATGGCAGTACCGCGCGTGAACTATTTTCTTGCACCCACCCATCAACGCCGAGCACGAGGCTAGACATGCCGCAAATGCCATTATTCAAGTCTTCGGTATGACCGGACCAGGTATCGAACCCAGGTCACCACATTTGGTGCCGCGTTCTCAACGAACTTTATGGTTGTTTTGTACCACTTAACCCAGTGGTTCTCCACCTTTTTTGACCTAACACTTTGTTACGCTGACACCTCATGAACAATTAATCGAAGCTGTATTGCACATAGGTCAGTATACTCCACGCATGTTTCATCAAGGATCTGTGGAACTCTCCACGGACCGCTAGAAATTCCAGGTGGACCACGTTGAGAATTACTGACTAAACCAGTTCATTTGACTTTGTGCTGAGTAAAATATGAAAATGGTGACAGCTCAGCACAAGTTTCCCAGTTACATGACAAGCTACTCTTTTAATATTGGTTTCAGTGTAGGCAAAAAGTCTAGGATGTATAGGCTATGCACTTACACTGCACTCGGCACAGAAGCGTACGTACAATTTGTCCGCTTCTTCGTGGGCGTTTGCCTTTCCTACTACTACGCTGCAGGCAGACGTTTTGAAAAATCTTACGTAATAGGTGCTTTTTCTGCTGACCTGGTTTGTTCGGTTTAATTCAGAACGTTTAATCAAATACAGTACACTACTTCTATAAGCACTATCACCGAGCATGCAGTTGAAAATCTTAATTCAACGAAATGTGAATTGTTGCAATGACAACTAAGTGGGTCTGTCCTTATCATACACACTCAGGTTTAAAGACAACAGTTGGTAAGCTTTATAGTTTCAAGCTTAAGTCCAATGACTTTTGCTATTGCATCTCGATTGAAAATGGCGTGTGAGAAATATCAAAGATCAGTGCTGTTTTGCAAAGTTTTTGATAACCGCGGCCTCGGAATTGGCCGCTGACACGCCTGCACTTGTTCGGTGCCAAAAGGAACGGATGTGATGTCAAAGGTTTATTGGCAGCAACTATACTGCCGCACGTCCAACGGCAGCCAAACAACGCACTATTGTAAAGCAAAATGTCGAAGCGAAGAGGGGAATTCCAAAACTACTGCAGTGGCATACGCGTAGCCAGGGGGGGCCATTTCCCCCAAGTTCTAGCATATCTTGTGATTTTGTGCTTTGAGGGACGGTCTCCCGAACAAAATACTGCTGCTCGCTTAAAATTAATATATTTGATCTTCCCCAAATTTTGGGCTGGCTACGCTACTGTGCGGTGACGAGCGCATTTCGACAGCAAGGTCAGATCAGAACTTTTCACACAAAAGTAACCTACTGCAGTGCGCCGTTTGTTGATCACCGGCGACAAGTATTGAGTCTTGCGCTTGCACAGCATTCATGACGAGCGTTCAGGGGACTTTAATTGAATTCCGAGTCGCCGTGCTTCTCGCTTTGCGACAAATGCGACTGAAACAAGAGCCGTCTTATTCATTGCTGAAAGGAAAGCACGACGGGATCAAAGGCCTTGTTGCTGATAAAAGCGCTTCGAAATCTTGAAGTGACCATTAACGGATCAATGAACCCATGACGTGGTCAACTGGTTCGAAGGCAGATATATCACTTTTCAAGAGCAGGGAAAATCCGGGATTTCCATTCCCTTGCCTGATATAAGATTTACCTTTGCGCGACAGAACTGAGGACGCAGGCGTACGTTCATACGAGAAAAAACACTTTTGAAACGTAAATAGCAACGGGAACTACACAAAATGAAACCAGTCTATATGTTTGAACATTACGTGACACTGGGCTCATTGTGCTTTTTTTTTCAGAATTCGACAGTGAGTGTGACTCAGCGTTTTATCTCAGACCCGCACACGATTAGTCAGTTTCGCCGTGCCACACAAAATGGATACTCTGCTTGTTTTTTCATCCTACGCAACTAATCGTTCGTGACATAACAGAAAAACGTTTTGCCAACAATGGATGCAGCCTGCAACAGCGTAGTCGGGGTTTTTTAAGGCGTTTTAGGGACCCGATTCGGGTCCCTAGAATCAGAGGAAATTATCATCGGGTTCCTGAAATATTAGAAAATCGGGTCCCTGGAATCAGAGAAATCGGGTCCCTGCAGATCCATAGGGGTACCTAACATTTTCCTTAAAAAAAACCTGGCGTAGTGGACAAAAAAACGTTACGTGTTGACTAAAGCAAACGTTTATCTCGAAGGTAATGGAGCGAAATATGACGTAATACGCGAGGAAAAGCGATTGGCATGCTGAGAGGCGAACGAGCTGCAACATAACGTAATCATAACCAAGTGCTATACGCTGGATTCCACCACAATGCAGCAACAGTGTTACACATCACTCGCTCGCAATACACCGACTAAAGCTTCAGCACTGTTGTTTAAGAATATAAAACAGCCCTGATGTCCTTTTCAGAACGACAAGAGTCAGACGTTTAGTCAACGGGGAATTTTAAGTTTATCCATTATCTATCATTCAAAATGATAGGCGATACGAACCAAATTGTTTCAAATTAGCGGAAATCTACGTTTTGAGGAGCCTCACATCCATACCGCTACTCACATACAGGCCAATGAAATCAATGAAAATTCAAGGTGAAACGATATTAAATACCTGGTTCTCAAGAGCCTACTGCGAAAAAGCCCAAACATGGGGACAGTCGTGCAAAGGCAAGGCTGCCAGCAACTACAGGTTAAAAGTGCACATGCATTGCTTTCGCTTTGTTCAATTCCTTGGGCTAACCATTGAGCGGGTCCTTTGTAGATTCAACTTGCGACGGCGCTCAGTAAACACCGGCGCAACCACTGGTCGAGCAAAGACCCCTGATACAGTTTAATTAATTATTAACGTAGGGAATAGCAAAAAAGAACAAAAAAGCATTACTACAACAAATATGAACACGAAAGTGAACTATTTTCAGCGCTTTCGTCTTCCCCAATCAACACGATCACATGACATGACGATGACAGATGTTACAAATGTAACAGTGTACAAAAGGGTAAACATAGAAACAATGAATATCTGACTCATCGGCTCGTTGGACACACAACGCGTTGTCAAAATTAAGAAACCATGATTCTAAACCACAGCCAAATTACCGTCGCCATGCTCATTCACAATAAATAAAACAGAAGTCACAAAAACAAAAAATGTGACTTGACAATCACTGAGTAATTGCTTCGCCTTTCACTGCGTTGATCAGGACATCACTCTATTAGATCGGGATCAAAATGAGTGCTTAGAAATGCGTCTACAACAACACGAATGGAATCCTATTTCGGATTCCATTGGAATCCTAAATCCTATTTAACACGAATGGAATCCTATTTCGGCGTTGTGTCTTAGACGCAAGCGTATGCACAGGCAATAAAATTATATTAATTTCTTTCGTGAAAAGTAAACGCAGCTGGTTGCGTAAGCTTGACTCGTTACGGATCAAATGTTGACCTTGCGCAGTTACGGGTCAATGGTTGACAAAACCACTCTTGAGGTTATCATTCTCAACGCAGCACCAAGGTTTCATTTACAAAATTGAGCAGTCATAGACTGCTCTTTTCTCTGGTTAAAAAGCATAGCTAGATGCGTGGAGAAAACTTTATTAGCAGCAAGAGTCGAGTCAAGAAACAAAATCGATCGACGACGCACTCACAGTATGTTGCAAATGACACCAAAGCACGGTTCGAGCTTTCTCACTTACGAAAACCACTGCTGGCAGGGGGTCGGGCGAGCGATGATCCGCTCCAGCCTTCGTCTTGAATTTCATGATAGATATGCTTTTGTTGCGTCTGCTGTTGTTCGTGTCTGACCTCGCCCGGTCGTTTCGGTGGCTGAATATGAACGTACTCGCCAGCGCGAGGCAAG
>JGI24021J15306_10001596_pt1 | contig 22630 bp, 19 predicted proteins | sample Ectturendosymbi1_FD_15306 | JGI IMG/M metagenome (IMG submission 15306) | reverse complement strand
AATAATATAAAGATAACTTTACATTACAGTGTTTACATGCGCACATCAGGTGAGAAAGTACGCATATCGGATGAAGCAGAACGTGTTCAATCGTTTTCATATCCTCATATAAGATCATGGTCGGGGTTGTATATATAATGTTATTATCTCTAATGCCAATTGAGGAAACTGTGAAAAAAGGATTAGGACTGATTGTAAATTACGGTGTTTCCGTATGCATACAAATTAATAAACAAATTTCAATCAGAGGAAGGCGTTGGGATTATACTTTTGTGGGATTTTAGATTCAGCTACAGTCCAAGATTACACAAAATTTCCTAGTTAAATTACAAATGTACTCCTACAATTAGTGAGAGATATCATCAACGGAGTATGTTACCAGCGTTATGAAAACGTCTTGAGCAACAGAAAGGTCGTCCAAATGTTAATGTTTGCGCTGCAGAAAAAATTTTGGAAGAGGAACTGTAATAATTAAATCAGTATTCGATTATCGTTTCAATTCAAATAAGCAGACTCATATGTTTTTGTTTGTAACACAAGCTTTCTGGGTTTTTATTGTACGAATATGATTTTTTTTGGTGTGCAATCTGGGTTTATTTTAAATCACAGAATTGCAGTCCTGCATGTGACTGTTGAACATAGACATCTTGGCAGGTAACCAGGGATGTGGAAGCGGCTATTTCGTCAACCGCTTCCGCTTCCACACCTATCGCTTCCGCTTCCAACAGAGCCTGGACTCTATCTCATCTATGAACTTGCTGACAAGCATCACTATAAAAACCAGCAGCTTATGATTTACAAAGGCACATTACTAGTTAAAATGATCGCATAAGTTAGTATCTGTCAGCACGGTACTGCTACCCTGCTCTTACAAAAAACACAACTAGAGATCGACCGATATGGCTTTTATGGGCCGATATCGATATATCACCCATTCATGGACCGACAGCCGAAACCGACATTTCCAAAATTTTTAAATCTTGTTTTCTGCTTCATTATCAAAAATACAATGCATTTTATGCCTTATCTTTTTTTTCATAAACTTCAAAAATCAGTTTTTTACCTCGTAAAAGCTGTCAAATTATTAATTGTTTCAGAGATGATTATAATGAATAGGGGAGGTTACTGTCTGCACTGCACTTATTTGGTGTGTTTTGTGTTTATTCGGCGAAAATTAAGAGTTTCAAAGACGAGGTAGAAACCGATATATCGACCATTGATGGACCGATAGCCGATACCGATATTTCCAAAATTTTTAAATCTTGCTTTCTGCTTCATTATCAAAAATACAATGTATTCTATGCCTTACCTTTTCTTCGAGCTAAAATATTTCAAATTGTAGCAATTTCGATATTTTGCTATGGTTTTCAATTAATCTGATCAATGACGATGCTTTTGTTTTGGCTGCGACGGCCGACGCATGCTCCATGGTTCATCTTGTCTACTTGTTTATGAAACCGCACCTGCTAGCGTTGCTGCAAGATAACTGTCTTCACTTGGTTCATTATGCTTTCTTGCGCAAGGTGTGTGGATGCGTGAGGAATATAATAGCGTTTTGTCAACACCTGCTGAAGCCGATAAAATCGGCCGTTTTGGCCGATACCGATATATCGGTAAAACCCAAATATCGGCCAGGCCGATATATCGGTCTATCTCTAAACACAACCTAAAAAACTGTCTTCAAGACATATGAATAGAAACAGCACTTACAACAATCTGACCTTAGCCTAACAAATATCAAGCTAAATTGCATAGCGCACCGTTTGAGCTTTCTTCAAAGCGCAATGATTGTCATGCATTATTAAGTCGTAATAATGCTTTGAGCGAAATTCTAGGACGCAAGGTTTTGGACAAACTTTTTAGATCGTTAATGAAATGCTAAAAACTTTTTCGACTGAGTTGGCAAACACATATGTACAGTAATATCTCAGTTAAGTTCGCACAAAGTCATGAGAAAATCTGGATTCAACTTTTTCAACAATTTATTGGTATTTACAGCAAATCAAACGTGACAACCGGTCATAAAAAATGTTAAACGTGAAGCATTATGTTGCTAAAGTTCACGATTTGATATAGTTGCTCAGCAAGTTCGTTTGCTTTCAAAATGGTTAGTGAAGGTGGAATGGGCAGTTTTCTCGATGAATGCTGTCAATCCAAAGAAATACCTTACTATCCAGCTCTGTTAATCGGCGGACAGACGCACTAACTTTTTTGTGTGTGTGTCTTCAGACATTGGGGCAAATAACGTTTGCACATAACTTCCCGCTTCGCACAGACTTTCCTACGCTAGCCTGACTCCGTACTGTTGTGCGATGTTTCGTTAACTTGGATCAGTTGGGTGATTTGACTCAAAATGGCTCAATTACACGCTTGGCTCTACCTAACATTGTTTGTGAAGTGAATAGCATAATGTAAGTGAATGCTATATGCCTTTCTGAAAATAATAGTTAGCTTCAGTCAAAGCATCAATCAGTCTCCAAACGTTAGCCCTAATGATCAGCATCTGTTTGCTAAGGCAGTTAAAAACACAACTGCTAAGTTACCACATAAGTTCGCACAAACAGCTCAGATTCAAGTTGCGAACATAACCGGGAGATTCTCTCGCGCTACTGATATCGCACGTTCATTCAGATTATAGTGCAACTTCACCGTTCAATCCACATAGGGAAATGGACAAAACTTTTTCGACAAGTTACTCTTAAAGTCAAATAACCTATGTGGAAGCGGAAGCGGTAGGATTTTCGTGCTTCCGCTTCCACAGAAAATAGACCGCTTCCGCTTCCAGCTCCGCTTCTGCTTCCACATCCCTGCAGGTAATGCAGGGAGACAGTGGCATTGCTGATAGCGGTAAGCCACATGTAGTTTTACACTGTGTGAAAAGAAGCACGAGTAAATCTATGGCAGTGTTTCCACAAGTTAAAAAAATCCATTGTTAGTGTGAGACTGTGATCAACGTGACCGAGTGAATAGCTTTAATCAAACGATTCTGATGCAGGTTTCTTTTCACAAAGTGTAAAAATACGTGGTTTGTTAGAATACGTCTATGCAGACTTGTGGGAAGCTGGGGATACGTCTTTATCGTTAAGGTGTAGTTCTGACTTCTTAGCACTAAGTGCAAAGCTATATTTGCTGTGCCGAGTTTTCGTAATTCATCTGCTCAGTTTTTTAAAGCCTACGTGGTGTTCTAACTTTAGAAAGCTGTCCGATAGTCTTGTCAATATACAGATCTACTTCTCACTGCTTGAAATAGTTTTGCGAAAGAGTCTAACTTTCTTGTTTTTTCACCGTTCATGTTGTTCTGTTCGTTGATTATTCTTACCTTATGACTTATTTGTAGAAAGTGCTTGAAAAAATGGATTTTAGGCAGTTTATGAAAGGAAAAAGCATTTCTGATAGCCGAAGTGTACAAAACGTTTCGGACAAAAGATTGAGAATTGAGGTTCAACCATTACAGACTAATGGGGTAGAAAGAGTGAAGCGTTTTGTGAACGTTCATTTGCATTGCATCGTCAGGAACCTCAAAAGGATAAGCAAAATTTCTATGTTATCCCCCCTGGAAAATTTTCTGCGGACGCCCATGGGCCCAGCGAAGTTATCAGAAGCGATGCTGTTTGCCATGTGAAGTGATTGGTGTTAACTTTCTACGGGGACAATGGTACCCTCAAACTTCAATTGCTTTTGTTTGCACAACTTCCAAGGTGCTGACCATTTCAACTGGTAGAAATTCAACTTTCCACCACCATTTCAATTGGTAGAAATTCAACTTTCCACCATTTCAATTGTTGGAAATTCAACTCAGCCTTTGGCTGCTTTTGCTCACCCTATTTTTGAATCTGGTTGTCCTGTTGTGGCTTAAGTCCCAAGCAAACAACATTTCAGCGCAAATCGAGTCTTGTAAATTTGCCATACAGTTGTGCAAAGAGTCGACAGGTTTGTTCTCAGAAAACACCGCTAACGGGATAGAGTTGCATAATTTTGGGTTTCCTTCTCCATATCCACTGGTTTGGCGACAGCTTCTCCATGAGTATACACGGCTGGAGTTTTTAGCGACATCTCGCGGTAGTTAAATTTCAACCAAAACTATTTTTCATTGCAGACAGTAGGCTACTTGTGTTGAAGGTAAAAAATCTCTTAAAATTTTGTTACAGGCATTGTTTTTTAATTTTTTTGTCAATTAATTTTTGTCAGTCTAGCGTAGAAAGCAGTGATTTACTATCTCTGAAACTATACAGCGACATATATCTCTGAATATATCTCTGAAACTATATATCTCTGAAACTATAGAGCGGAATATATCTCTGAAACTATAGAGCGACATCCACGCAAAATCACACCTTAAACTGGTTGCGTTACTTCTAAGTCATGAATCCCTGTTTTCACTACGTGGATGTCTGTGTTTCCAGGAAAAAATGTGTTGTTTTGTCTTTCCTAAATGCATGCAACATTTCTTAATTTCGAAATTTGGGCGGTGTTGTCATTTTTTATGTCATTTCTGTCACCAAACAACTGTGACAGTATTTCGAGGAGTTAAACTTAATTGCAATACAGACTACAGCCTGCAGTAATCAAGCTTTTAAATAAATATAATTTATTTGTTGTTCATCGCTGCTTTACCATCGAAAAGTGGATTATTGTTTTTCTCCTCTAAAGTGACAGCAAAATAAACTCGTCGAAACAACTCTGACAGGGAGTTAGTCGTTTAAGAAAATTCGGCAAAAACAAATCACGTTTCTGTTAATAAAAGTTTTTTAAAAATATAATGCGACACTTTCACGGTCTCTGAGAGAAATGTTACTGGGGATACAAAAACCAATACGACCCCCCCTAGCTTCTGAGTTCCTCATCGAAACCTGTAAAGCTTGTTTGTATAGCAATCAGAGTCTTGATAAAACAGATAGGCCTAGCATGCTAAGGGTAAGAAATACACTTTTTATACCGGCAACTTCCCTAATTTTCGGCTTGATCATAGAAAAATTTAGCAAGCGTATTTTCATTCTCCCGGGCCCGTGTACGATGCAGTCTTGCCGCCATGGGGGGCTTTGGTAGGCTTAGCCCACCCAAATAAAGCTCAAAGACCCCAAATTGAAATACGAATAACTATAAGTTAGTGCAATTTTTGTCAATTTTAATGGTCAAGCTCCTCCTGCATGAACGTTAAGCCTCCCAGCACAAACGAAAAGGCCTCCTATTGAGGAATTTCTGGTGACGGTTCTGGTACGATGTACCAACTCTTGTATCCCCTGTCTTAGGCCCTGGGCACATTTTGCTTTTTCAGCGAGAGTCAACATGGTCTAAAAACAATGAAACGATGCAGCAGAGAAATGCAAATGTTATCTGCACAATGATTCACAGAAAATTTATGTTCGCCCGATATTTCGACAGCAGGGCGTACCTATGGGGAGGGGGTGAGAACGGCGCGGACACCTCACCAAAGTTTAGACGGAAGTCACTGCACCGTTGAGAAAAAATTCTCATGAACCGGTAAAGCCAATCCTTTAATAGAGTTTGCAATTCTCGCCCCACAAACTTTTTATCTGGCTACGCCCGTTCAACAGTTCGTCCTCTTTTGACGAATGTTTCATCTGGTAGTGTTATTCAAGGAACGGCGTAATAGTTGACTGCTTCTTGCTTTTTTAAACAGAGGAGACCTAGCAAGTTATTGGCAACGTTCGACCTTACTCAACTGAAGAGCAGAAATGAGAACGATCATACCCCTCCAATACCAAACTGTTATTTCACGCACCGATGCCCTTGCGCACTATTTTTTCGGTCATTGGTTGGATGACTTCATGTCAACAATAACCTCTCTTTCGGTCACATAGCAGATTTCACTCGTGTCCTGTCTGATCTTCGATGGCAGATCATGTGGTTCAAAGGGTTTCTACGCCGGACCACCAACTCTTTCAAAAGTAGGTGTTGTTTAAATTTTTTTAAACGCAAGCAATAACTGTTCAAAGCTGACATATATTTCAGACTAAATAATTCGCTTAATGCACACAGAACTGTAAAGCAAACTTTCGGTCGGCAGGTTGTGGATGGATGCAAACAAACACATTAACTACGTTGTCCAGCCAAGGGTCCCTCCTGGCGCCAAGAGTGATATGAAGTTTCATTTTTGAAACCGTTCATTCTGGCGTTTGTCTGTTCTGCCGAGATGGCTGTCTTTCCAGAACGTCCTTGATGTTGCTTTGAATGTCAATTCAGTCCTTTATCACATCACAAAGCGACCAGATTCATCCTCTCTCACAAACAGCGACTTCAGTTACTGCTGGTATGGTTGCCGCTACCGCGGAAACTTTTGACTGGGGTGGAAAAGTTGGGGCTCAGAAACCTGAACTCAGCAGAGCGGAAGCACCACCTCATTTTTCAATTTTGAGAACAAAGCGAAGAGCAAAATACTTCAGGGATTTTCCCGCATCCGAAAATCAGAACCATGACGTGGTTTCACAAAACTGCCTGCCGTTAGTGCATAGAGGGGACAAGAACCCTTTGCCCCTTGGATACGTCTACGACTTTATTCCTTTACAGTGGTTTCAAATAATGAGAATTTATTGGCCTAAAGAACATGAAACGGAAGTCAAGAAAGCGTACCATTTATTTAAAACAATGGAAGGCACCGGAACACGGCAAGTTTTCGAAAGTGAAACAAAAGGCGAGGACGACGTCACTTGGAAGAGCATAAACAAACAACTGCGTCTGCTTTTGCTTCAAACAAGAACGTTATTCTTCTGGCGCGTCGATGCGCCATTGGCACGAAGTGAAAAATATAAAAGCGAATGCGGAAAGCACGATCATTCGCTCTAAAGTTGTTTTTTGCTGAACTTTTCATTGATTTATTGACATTGCTGCCGTGATATAAACCACACGTAGGTGAAAAACAACGACACATGCGACCGTGATCATGAAATTGCACCAACTCTACTTGAAAATAAGACAAGTTCATCCGTTTGAAAATAAACAAGCTGATTAGTTTGAAAATAAACAAGTAACTCTGCGTTCCACAGAAAAAAGAAGTGTTGTACACACAACGTAACACAAACTTACAGAACACCGCCACTTTAGGCAATTATCAAAGGCTCCGAAAACCGTTTGATAGCGAAGCACTACGTCATTTACGCAAAAACTCGATTTCTTACAATGAGGCATCGCATAGCAACAACATTCCTGAATTTCACATATTTTGACAACTAGAAGCAAAAACCACGTTTTTACGAACGAGAGGATGTTCGAAGCAAAATACACTGCGGTGGTATCGTTGCGCTTGAGTGGGCAGCGACTGCAACGCAGGTAAGTGCGGAAAAACGCAGATAAGATGCTGGAACCGTTGCAAGGGTACGTTGGCAGGGCCTGGCATGAATACTGCTGGAGTTGGGAACAACAAAATATCAAGTTTAGCTGTGACGCAAACTAGGCGGTCTAAAGTTAAAAGCATCAACAAGAATCTTCCACAAGAGCTCGGGAAGTATTTTGAGTTGTGCTGCGTTGGTGTCGTGCATGTCGAACAAATGACCGGTCAATATGGTTGTGCGACATAGACCCATGAGCAGATCAGTTGCAGAGCAAATTCACTACGCAGTTGACAAATTTTTGACTAAATCTGTCGATTCAAAGCGATTAATAATAATCAGATGTGGACAAAAATTTTTTGCGCAATAAACAAAAAAACATTGAGAGCTGAGCCACGTAAAAGATTTGCAATACTGCTGCTGGTACACTTGGTGGCGCAGTTTCTTTGAAACTATTCCCAGGAAGTCACGTTTTCGATTCACCGCATCAGCTCGTCAGCGTGTCGAGAAATACTGTAATGACGTGGACAGACCTTTCCACAGCGGAAAAAGGCAAAGTAGGCAACTCTGGCACCGTTGGAACAGTACCACGACATGCCAATGATCAAGTTACAGCAGGCCTGCACAACATACGGCTCGCAAGAGCTTTCTCGAGTGTGGAAAATGTTGCAAAAACTCGACCTCGGATTAAGTAATTGTTGTTCCAGAATCTCTTCCACACTGCAGCGAAATCTCTATTTCGAAATGAGATTGTCTTTTGCAGCCCGCGGCAAGTATGCGGTGATATTTTGGCTCTTCGGGATTTCTGAGTTGTGCAGACCTGAGTTACGGTAAACATACGAGGAATTGATGGGAAAGGCACTGATCCATCATCGGATAAAACATAGCGTGTTTATTTATCAACCAGGTCATTCAAGCGTGAAGGCTTAAAGTTGTTTGAAAAACCCACGTTTAACATTTGTTGACTACGTCACGTGTCCTTCAAGTCAGTGAGGGTCAACCTCCCATAACGGAGCGAACTAAAATATATATTTTTTTGTTTCATTCTGCGTGATTACCTACCTGTGACAAATTGAAATTATTGCGATGATATGGCGCAAAGCCAAAGGAAGACGATGCAATACAGAAACGAAGCTAAACTTACATGGATTCGAACCTTATTAAATAAACAAGAAATGATCAGAGTGAGTTTGGCCCAAGCCCCAGGAAACATGCGAAGTAACTGTTTATTTCGACACGACCAAACCACGAGTGCAGGAATAAAAAACAATCTGAAAGAAAAGACGCAGACAATATATGAAGTAGAAAACTCGAAGCAAAGTTTTAACCGAGGTCATCAAAAGGAGGATAGCAACTCAAGTGATCAGAAAATTCATTCGACTATCCAGTTACTAAGATTTAAATAATAAAAAATTACGGTGGAAGAGTCAAAGTAGCAGATTTCACATCCAAATTTTTTATATCCGCCGACGACAGTCGGTTGTAACCAAGCAGCGACATCATGCGTCCACACGCTCTTTGGATTCCCGCCACTAGAGCGGGTGAAATTTCCTTGCGCCATTTGAATGCTTGCTGCGATATATTACGGCTTGTGCTGAAGATGGAGGAATCCGATGAGCGAGTGTTTAAGTTCAGCCACGTTGTGACATCCTTGTGCTTCAACGAGATCGACGTTTCGTTGGTTACGCTTTTGCTCGAACTGAGAAAGTCCGACACCTTGTCGATAAACTTGTCGGTGTCTGAAATGATGTCTTCGTACCTTGAAAGAGAAAGGAGCAAAACGTCGAAACAATTTCGAAAAATTTGATGCAGGTCATATTAGATGTTCATCAAAGTCTTCTTCATCCGAGCCTTCAACCCGGAAGCCGAAGGTCGAGCGATGGCAATCGGGTCAGTTTCAACGGAAGGACCTAACTGCGGGCATTGGCCGCTATTCGGTCCCACAACGTGGAAATTAAATTGAAAATTTACTGATATTGACCAAATAACCGGGAAAAGTTACCGTTAATCGTTTCATCATACTATATGTCTACAATGCATATCGTGACTGATCTCGTGGTGAAGAGAGCAGAATTGCCAAAGGGGTCACTAGACCCTTGCGTTTAACATGACCGGATTTTTGGAAATCGCACACTAGTTAGCCACATCTTTATCATAGCAATTAGTTCAGACATTGCGACCTTTGTCTGTGATGACATCACCGTGCTTTGGCTGCCACGTTTTGCGCATGCGCAGTGGTAATGTACTTGTTTGACTTCACTGCCTTGTGAATGCAAACCACTCAAATGTCTCATTGCGGAGTACTTACCGCCATTCAGAGGTGATTTCAACAGCTTGTGGACACCGCAATCTTTGCGGAAGTCTATAAGGTTGTCATTGATTGCATGCAGAAAATTTTCAGGGTCAAGCGTCACCCTGCTTAACAGGCTACCTGAAGCGTCACCCTGTTCAACAGGCTACCTGAAGACTTCCAGCAGTTTTACAACAGACAACAGCGAGTATCTGGAATTTCCCAGTTGAGCGTTCGACAGCGACCTTTATTCGGCCACGCAGGAATCCTGTAGCTTAGTGGTCGGCAAACTGTGGGCAGCTCAGAATGTTTTATTGGGCCGCGCAACACTTTCTGTTATGGGCCGCGCGTTATAAAGTCCTGTGCTGGTTGCATGGGCTAAAGCAGGGGGGGGCCAAACCTACTCTGTACACGAGCCGCATACCGTAAAAACCCAAGTTACAAAGAGCCGCAAGATAAAAATCTAACAAAAATGAATGTATTTGCAATATACGGTTCTGTTGACTTCATGATTCTTTTTGGAACGACTTGCAAATGCTGTACGACCCGCTAGCTACCACAGTACCATTTCACAATATTTCGACACTTTACATTAGAAATAAAAAATATAAAACAAATCTATAATTTTTGGGAAAGCTCAAAGAGCCGCACAGCAAAGGTTCCAAGAGCCGCAGTTTGGCCACCCCTGGGCTAAAGCATAGTTTACTGCAACAACTATACATTACAACACATTGCTTTTGTCATCATACGATTTATGACATAACATAACACTGTTCTGTAAGAGATAACTGAATACAGCAGAATTTTGATATTGGGTCTTTAATTTCATAAACACGGGATTTAAAATTGCGATTAAAAGGACGGTTTGGGCCATCATAATACAACGAAAGTGTGCCGGCCGATCACTGCTGTAGCTCTTTACCTGAAGTACAGGTTTTTCTTTCAGATTTTGTGACACTGCTGGGCCAAAGCTTTGGTGTATTTATTGCTGTGCCGCTATCTGCTACGTCCAGGCTTGCAGCAAATCAAAGTTACAATACACAAGAAGTGCTTCGTTTTCGAGTTTAAAGCTCGGATGAAGAAGACATTGATGGACCGAATCCAAGAATGTGTGAGGTTTACGAAGAGCTTGATATGGATCACAGAGCAAGATACTGTGCAAGAGAAAATTTCCGAAAATGAGGTACTTACTTTCGCAAACAAGACATCAAATAGTGCACATCAACGTAAATCTGCTTTATACCGGTTGCATGTGATTGCTGGATCTTTACTGTCAATTCTTATTTTTTGATGCCCATTCATACAGTACCCGACTCCAAAATCCAACAAAATTTGATATAAAGTTCTGGATGCTCCGCGAGCTATGAAGTTTCGCGAGAATTTCCTGATGTTGGAAAAGAAGGCCGGGAAGCTGGGCCTGGCGAACATTTGGCATTGTCGTTGATGGAAGCTAGTCAATTACATTGACTTTGGCTCAATGTAATTACTGGTAACTTCGTTAGGTCTTTGTATCTCGCCAGAAAGTTACTTGTGAGAAAGAAAATCGTGTAAGAGTCAAATGACCCGTTTGTTGGATCTAGTAGGTATTATGGTTGAGTTTTGTTTACAACACCGACAGAGGCCACGGCCTTCGAAACGCAAAGTGTGATCGCCAGTGTTTCTCAGCAGAAAATAGCGCCTCGCTCGAAGATGCTTCTGTAGACTTGACGCTCAGTGGTCAAAATAAGATAACTGTGCAAATTAGTATGCATTCACAAGCCGACAAAGGGGAAACTCTTGTGCAGTATTGTTAGACAAATCAGCTTGGTGTGCGGTTATCGTTTAATATCTCGAGCAGGCCTAGGCTATTTTGTTGTAAACTACAGCCTGATTTTGTGCTGTTTATTGGAAAAAAGCCATTTAAACCAAACATTATTTTTGCCTTCGATAGTTTAAGCGGCCTTAAAATAGCATACCGACTTTTGCGTCCAAAACCTCCTTGGCCCACTCAAAAATGTTTTCTGATTTGCGGGAATAACAGGAACCGCATGTCTTCGCATGGCACACACATTACGCATGTTGGTCTTGAAATAATTTCGTAAGTAACGTGATCGTTGTCACCACCAATGTTCAGAATATTTGCAACCATAGTAAGATGTGCGCATCATGACCAGTGCAGCTCAGCAACGAGCAGAAGGTGTATATTCTTCTAAGCGACAGTTACGCACGGATGACGTTATTGACATGGAAACCGCAGCAGGAGACCGGCTTTCGTCGGCAAGGCAGATATGCGGCTTCCAGTCGATCTTTGACCGGACATGGAAACAAGTAGAAAACGCCTGACCGGTCAGATCTGTTTACACGATTCCTACGCAACCATGAAAATAATTTCCAGACTTAAACTTTGCCGAATTACGTACCCAGGTAAAATACAGGCACTGTAATAGTCAGCACGAAAGTAAAACTGTCTATCTTGAATAAAATATTATGAAAATGCATGTGGGGAAAATGACCAAACTTTTTTCCGTACTCCGTAGGAACCATGTGTTTAGAATTCTTCGACCTGGTAAACCGATTCAATACTAACGTTATTCTTAACGTGAGGATAAATTCAGCGCTTATTATCGTCGCGCTCGACTGCACACAGCGTTACGCATCGATGCACACGGGCACACACCGAATCGTCATGTAGTTTCCATCTGACCAGTAGCTTCCAGCTTTGTCACGCATNTTCCTGAAGTCCTCGANGTTTCTGGCGTCGAACGCGCAGTTCGGCAACATCTCGTGCGTGGCGTTGCCCAGGCCGTGGTGCATCACCAGGCGTGACAAGGCGACGGCACGCGGATCCCTCACCAAGTGGAGCACCTTGATGGGTATGCGCGAAGATTGAGCAATCCTGAAACGGATACAAAACAGGTTCGACAAACACTGATATCGCGCAATGAAGCTGTGTTTTCTGCAGACAGACAAAATAGAGGAATTCTGAAACCAAAGTAAAACAACTTCGAGAAGCATTTTTGCGCAATATGCTTTTGATTTTGCGAAATTAAAGGCTTGCGCAGTAAAGCAGCCCCAGAGCGCAGCTTTACTACGAAAGACAGAATTATCAAAATTCAAATCATTTTAGGGAGTACAAAAGGATTTGGAAAGCTTTCAACTGGCTCATCCGGTTTGACTCCTAAACGGTTCTCACAAAGTAACAATTTACAAATCGCTCAGAACAAATATAAAAGCGGGCGCTTGAATCGTAATTCGCAAAAGAGACTTTCACACTGCAGGTGTTGCTGGTCTCCGCCCATAATATTTAGTCTAAGGGTCCACTTCGTGCATTGCAGTCATTACGAAACGAAAAGTATACCACTTTAAGGGCAGCGTCCAATGCTTTGTTATCTCACCAGACGTTGCGAAAAAGCGCATAATGCCAAACTGACATTTCACGAAAGTGTCCTTTCTTAAAGTTCTCTTGTTTTTCTTTTTTCAAGGCGGAAAGGTTACATTTAGCAAATCGAATAGTTTCGGATATTCGAGTCCGGAGCTCGCTTGAAACGAGGTGTGTCCGAATCTGTTGTTTTTCGCTGAGACATTCCGGACATTTCTACCGCGGTAGTATTGAAACTCGCTATAACACTCTTCATTAGACGCTATTTCTGACCGAATTGACTTAATTTTTTTCGGTCGTTAAAAACAATATCGGTCAATGACCGAAAGAAACCTAGGCCCCCCACCATCACCACGTGGCGCGACTGAGGTTTGTCTACGATGGACGCGGAGCGTGGAACGCAGTGTTTTTCAACCTGGAGTCGTTTGCCATTTTTCGAGGGTCGCGAGAGCTTCTGATAAAAATATTCATAATTAATTATTTCTGTATTGTACAGTATATTCCGTGTATGGAACCACTTTTTGTCGTAGTCAAAATAATATGATCACTTGGGAAAAACGATAGCCTACTTTTTCATTCAAAAATTGTTTGGAGCGTGATTATGACCAGTACAGTACAGAGTACTGTAGCGTTTGGCAACGCACGAATAACTTCGTGACATAAGAATGCGCAGTGTTTGTAAATTGGATATCTGACTGGGGTAGCTAACTTGGGATTTATATTCTAGTTTTCAATGAGTTGTGCTGTGGAGTGATTTGTATATGGCACGGGTCTCTCTCATTGATGCTGCCATGTGCATCACTTCAATAAACGAGTCTTTGTTCAATAAAGCGATATCGTACGTTATTTTTTAGTCATTGTATTTTTCTGTTGGGCAAACAAAATTGCATTTCCATGGCAGGGTTACCTGAGTGGAAATATTCGGAAGGGGGTCGTCAGGTTAAACTGGGTTGCAAAATGGGTCGCTGCATGGCAAAGGATGAAAACCACTGGTATATAACGTCTCACCACTCAGTTTTTGTCACAAATCGCCGGATTCAAATACAATGCTTTGTAAACACTGAACAGTACATACGTATCTGTTTCAAAGGTGAGTTGAGTTCGTTTTCTCTCCGAAATCACACGTCGGCATACGCTGATGCTGCCGCGCTCAAAGAATTTTGTGAAAATGCGAAGCCGGGTAAGTTTGGAGATAACACGCGATGCCTGATTGTTCAGCGCTCATCGCCAACAAAATATCTCGCGCGTGCTGCGTGAGATCAAGTTATCTTGCGGGCGGCCACTGTTGTTGCACACAAGAACGGATTTGTCAACTTGTCAAGTAAACTTTATCAAGTACTTCAGCGTGACGTTTCCACGTTGGTGTCTTGTGATAAGCATCAGGCATGTCTTTGGTTGCAATGGTGCGCCTGTTGGCAAGCAGAGTGTTTGAAAAATGCCCTAGTGGACGAATTGTATTCGTATGGGTATTCATGGAATACCCGCGTTTTGCTTTCAACAGAAATGACGCACACCACGTGTGCGAAACGAACGAGAAGGGATAAACCAACTGCAAACAGCGGGAAACATGCAATTTAAACGCAATGCCAACGCTGAGCTCCTCAAACTTGGTAAAACTTTGGTGGAAACAGTTCCTGCTTACTTACTGTGCTATTATGTCGATGTGACAAGTTCTAACCGTCTTGATGACACGCAACTTCGCCCGGTGGCATTTCTCCTCAACCTCCTTCATGCTGGGAATATACTGGCACCTGGAGCATTTCTTCACGTCCGGGCACATGTCCGTTCCGCATAGGGCTTTCGTGTTGTGGCTGGAAAACAACACGGATTTGTAATTAGTACAAGAGCGATGTTGACCAACGCCATGCTTTCTGTATTTTCAGCAGGGGTCATCTATCAGACTAATTTTCTTCAATATCCACAGGAGCCCGACCAGTGATACCGACAAGAAGCTGCCCATATATGGATAAAAATTGACTGTGACTGATGGCAAGTAAGTACAGCAGACAAGCGCCTGGTGAAATATTGACAGCCAAGCAACATAGTGGGGGCCGTCAAAAGCGGTGTCGTAGAGTAAAACGAAATAAATAAGCACTTGACAAGGGTTTATGAGTTGAACTAGATGTTGCCATGATATAGTTCGCTTGAAACAAGCGCTGTGAACGTCCTAGTGCAACAAAAACATCGCATATGTTTTTCAACAACGACTTTTTCCAACAGTATAGGTTTTTTGCCGTTTTAAAACCTCCGTGTTTCAATTTCAATACTAGAAACGCCCAATACAACATATTTCAAGGAATTATTTCATTACATTTTTTCGTTGCAAAGATTTGATGTTCAGTCTACAACTGGCCCAAAACCACGTACCCGTATGTAAGTTAACAAGGTGCAGATTGCGAATAATGTCGAAGGCGCACGTGGCGCAAAAACCATTAAAATACAAAAGAAAACATACCAGAACAGCAGCGCAACCTGGTACAATTTATGTTCTCGGCCTTTAATACACATTGTATAGTGAAGATACTATGTGCGGGTTACTCTACCGAAAGCACAACGAAGACTGCTTGCAGGAAGCCAGATTCTTGATTCTTTGCTTCAGGTGCTTCAGGCTGGCCTCAGACTGATCCTTGTAGAGAAGTTGTTGACTTGACTTTATACTTTGTTCAGCAAACGAAGCAGAGACAGAGAAATTACAGGTGAGCAGTGCGGCAAGCACCCGAGCCTTCTTCTCGGCATCAATGCTGCATCTGAAAATTAAAATGACTCCCAATAAAACGGCCTTATAAAAGGTATTTTATCTNCACCATGGTTTGACAAAAAACACCTATTTTGCTAGGCTTTAAAGTAGTAAACTTTGTGGCAACACAAAACCATTTCCGTTCAAAAATGTGACGCTGAATGTATTTATATGACTACAAGTAACATTCAAAATATGATGTTGCCGAATCACAAAGAGTCGTGTTTGTTGACCTACCTACTCCATTGTTCTTGATGCAGTTCCTCACCCTCTACATTCTTTGGTGTTTTTGCATCTTATTGCTGCAGAGTTACAACATGTTCTTTGATTATTTTGGCATTGTTGTCATACTTTACTGCATCATTGGTGGATAGTACACCTTTTCCACTATATTTGTGCAAATTTTGCTACGTTCGAAAAAATCAATTAATGTAAAACTTTTATCACAAAGGATCGATTTGAAAAAAAAACTTTTAAATTTTAACGTAAAAAAATGATTGGCAAATTTATTTTAAACTGAAAAAAATTCAGAGAATTAATTTCTTCACTGCACTTAACTCTGCGAATGAAGTGTTTCCCATTGAAATTTACAAACAAATCATTTTGTAAATTTATATGTTCAATGCACATTTTGTGGCAGTTTCTAATAAATAATTGTCAACCTTGCACTTATGTTAAATTATCTTCTCTCAATAACATCTGATGTCTTTTAAGAATTTTTCACGCACAGATTTTATCAGGTTGCTAAAAATTAACTATTAAATCTAGTTGTCAAATTATAGTCCTTTAACATCAAACAGACCCATCGGAAAACTGCTCTTATAATAATGTTCCAACAAACTATCTTTGGGCAAGTTGTAAAAACGTTGTTTGAAAGCTATCCCTTTTGAGCATATCTCAAACAAACCCAAAAACTAGCTTGAAACAGTGTTTTGCTGCCCAGCACTAAAGTGTTGAAACAGTGCTTTGCTGCCCAGCACTAAAGTGTTGAAACAGTGCTTTGCTGCCCAGCACTAAAGTGTTGAAACAGTGTTTTGCTGCCCAGCACTAAAGTGTTGAAACAGTGTTTTGCTGCCCAGCACTAAAGTGTTGCCTTTCACAGATGAGCAATCATGATAGAAGTCCTTCAATTTACAGTGAGTCTCTTCATTTGATGATGAATTCTGATTGTGTGGAAAAAATATTTAAGTGCAACTTTGCAAGCATCATTATTCAGTTTATGCCAAAGAGGCATGTCACTATAATTCAACAAATCAAGATAACCACTACATTCTAGAATTTGATAATCCTAGTATATGTTGCAGAAGTTCAAAAATGAATCATCAAAATCGGATTTTCATTGCACTTTGGAAAAAAAACTAAAAATTTTGTGATGTCACAAAATTTTTCAAACCAATATCTATTTGCTACTAATCTTCACACATCACCTTCTCTCCTGTAAACTACAGCATTTACAATTTATTATCAGGGGCATTGACCAAAAACATATGGTACCAGACCATCAGCTACAATCACAACAAATGGTGTCTTGCTCCCATAATCTACTTTCATCTTTTTACAGTCTGCATATGCAGAACTACTACATACTAACTAGAAAAAAAGATTATTGTCAGCACTCAAAACAAAAACTATTGTCCAGAAACACTAAGGCTTATGTGGCATGATGAATTTGGTGGCTTCTTTGTGCTGCAGTAACAAAAATGTTAATTATAGATCAGCACCACACTGAAAAAAGTGTGAATAAGGTAATTTATTGGAAACCCTAAAACAGTGTTGTAAGACTCTTTTCAAGGATTGGAGTGGATTTATTATTCAACTTTTACCAATTTAAAGTTTTGATGATGTTAACATGTACAAGTTTTGCAAAGACTTTCAGTCTGTAGGATGATGAACGTGTGCTACTGTGCACACAAAAAAGAGTGAATCGTAACAGCCACAAAACAAGCATCACACTGCAGGCAAGAACCAAGCATGCATTATTCTCTTTAATGACAAAACATTGTTGCAAAACAACTTACGAATCATGAAAGAGAAAAAGAGGCTCAAACATGTAAAATACATCTGGATGTTGGTTGAAGAATTGACCAGTAAACGATGATCCTGTTCGCAATGATGACATTATGATTAATGCCGGTTTTGGAATTGGTGGTAGAGTGTTAACCATTGGTAGGGTCTTCTTCCTGACTGCAGGGTTTTTCACAAAAGCAAATTGGAAGTTGTGTCCCTTGTGGGGCATAGGTCTAGGCAGTAAAGTTTCAAGTGGTTCTGTTTCAATGAGCTTCTCAACCACTTCTTCATCATAGAAGTTAATTTTGTTTTCAACAAACAGCTTCTCTTGCAAAGCCAAGTCTTGCAAAAGTGTCAAATGAGATCGTTTTAATTTTGAAGATTTGCGTGACACACTTGCTACTTGATGGTGGTCACCATGATTCATCCACAGTGTAAAAATACCCAATGTCACAATTGCCAAAAACCCCAACAAAGCAAACCTGTTAATTTTACTGATTCTCATTGCAAGTGTGAACCACGCTGTAAATAATTATCCAAGCTCCAACTTCCACTTTGCTGAATTTACATTGACAATAACGCCAATCACAACAAGATCTGTTACAGACACAGCAGACGTGTTAACTGTATGTTCTGCGTAGGATTACTGGCGTGGCTTGTTGCGGGATACTACACCATGATTGCCAACTCTTCTTGCAACAGCTATACTAAATCTAGTCTAAAAATATATTAAATATACACAAAATTTATCTGCATCAAAAAACTTATATGGAATGTGTGTCACTAATAATGTTTGCTTACAAACAATAAAAAACATTCAAGGCAAGGGAAATACACCAATATAACTTGTTGACAGAGTAAAAGTTTGAGTAGTAAGTTTTGGGTAAAGGCAGTGTCATAGGAACAATCGCATCTAGTTTTCACCTTAGAAAGACTAAAAAATGCTGACCTCTGCAAAATATGTGACCACTTCTTGTATGTCAGTTACTTCTCAGAGTAAAGAATTAAAGTGACTATTAATTTTTGGCAGTGGCTATAGGTCTGCCTGTGGAGCTTGGTTCAAGTAAAATGCTGAGTTTGTCACACTAGCATCATCGTCTCTGTAGTCTACAAGAAGCATCTGCATCTGCTGTGTGAGTGGTTTTCAGTTTAGACCTCACCACTGCTGCTTTCACTTTTGTGACAGTGCTTATACTCTTGTTGGGACCAGTTGTTTTTAATTTCTGCAAAACTTTTGCCTTTACGGCTTAGGGGTTAGGTTCACTGTTTAGGGTTCATGATTTAGCTTTTACGTTTTGTACATTACTAGCAAGCCTAGTGCAGTCTAGAACACACTCATCATGCTTTAGTGTCACATGGCAAGTGGCGGATGAATAATTTTTTAAAAATGAAAGTTCACCACCAGACCTGTAGCCATTGCCTTAATTTTTCGTAATCATAAACCTGATTGAGGGTTACCATTTCTGAACATGCAAAATTCCTGACAGTCTCAATGGCTACTTTTTGCAACAACAAGCAAGTGCTATACGGCATTTTTCAGTATGATTTTGCAACTACCAATCCATTACAAAACAGCATCACTAATCAGGCAAATTTATGGCAGACGCTAGAAGCACTCAAAGAAGTAAAAGTTGATGTCTTCATAGTTGATGCACATTGTTGCAAGTTGAACGTATCTTACAAACTGCCAAATTCCAGACATTTAGAGTATTTTTAATATTTATTTCTGGACACAAATTTTAACAACAAATCTGGCCATGCCTGTGTCATTCCAGATGTATGGAAACACTACCCTAAACCTTCACCCAAATCCTAACCATCCACCCTAAAACGCTAAACCTCAACACTCAATGCTAACCCTAAACCTTAACCTTAAACCAATTCCTAAACAATAACCATACATCTTAATCCTAAATCAAAAGCCATGTCCACTTTATGGAGTTTTTTAAGAATGTACAACAATACAATAGCAGTTCCAAAACTTTTAGCAGAACCTTTTATGAGAACAAAGGTGCTTTGTGCACTCAGTTTTATATCTGGCATAAAACTGGACATGAGGAATGGTGTTTAGTCTTTCCAAGGTGAAAACCAGATATGATCATTTAGACACTACCTATTGCTGCAGGGTTTCTAACATCCTATATTACCTAACAGAATTGCCACTCACATATTTTGCATGTGCACATACACTATCAGTGTTGCTACTTGGCTCCAGGTGCAAGTGAACAAAAATAAAAACACCAAACCACTTCTAAAAAAATGCCAATTTGCTTCAAAAAATGCCAAACAAGCTGAAACAGGACGAATGCTGTTGGTTTTGACATTTCCAGATGAATAATTTGTCAAAAACACAGTGGTACTTGTGAACAAGGCACTAATTATAGCATATAAAGCAACAAACAACTATTGCACTTTGGAAAAAATAAACAGAATTGAACTAGAAACACTCTTACTCATTTTTCAGCCTTTGATATACATGGTTTTGTCCCTGAAGCCAGAGCCAGAACAAAATATGTTATCATTTACTTTTGCTTGAAAATGCTTAGTAGGAAATAGCCTACAGTACTTATGAATGCCGGAAACAATAAATCAGAGTTCATGAAAATACACATGCACCATGCCATAGTTTCCAATCACTTGATTCTTGAAAGCAAGCATCAGACACAACATAATTCCACAAAATATTTACTACAAGAAAATCTAGCAAATCTGTCTGTTCTAATATAGCCTATACTTACATGAAAATCTGGCAGCATTGTTATGTGCTTATATAAAATATTGCTGATGGCTGCACTTACTTACAAGCAAGCATGAAGATTAATACCAATTATCTGCTTATAAAAACATGCTACTGTATATACAGTAGATCATTTCTTGAAAGGACCTTAAATGCTGTACAGCACAACAGCTAACCTGATTTGCATAGACTTTTATGTTTATTTTCTGAAAACAGCACAGTCTACTGCTTAAGCCTTAAGACACTACAAACAATGTGCCGTAGTTTTTGAAATCTTGCCTAAAAGTGCATTACGTCTCCTGCCCTGTGACGTCATTTAGATGGTAAAGCCACTTCCTTGTATCTTCGAAGTTGGGGCCATGGTAGAAAAGAGAGGACCTTTGACCTGAGAAAAAGTTCTTAATTCCAAGCTGACAGCAGCAACTGAGCCAGACGTTTCAAAAAAATGCCAAACAATGTTTTTTCATGCCAACACCATCAAAAATGCAAAAAAATGCCAAACTATGACATACATGCCAAACACTATTATTTCATGCCAAACCACTTTAAAAAAGGCCAAATTTCTGGATTTTGGCATTAAAAATGCCAACCTGGCAACCCTGCTGGGTTCAGCCTCGTTAACATTAGATTGTTGCCTTTTTAACATCAGACAACATCAAATTTTCATTGTACATTTTCATCAAGGACGTGGCTACGGAACCGCTTCACATGACGCAGTTCAAATAAAATGCTGTTTGTCACTCAAGCAGCATCGTTGTGTTGTGGTAGCATGGCACATAAGCACAATTTTGTTGTAAAATCTAAGGGGGCGGCCTGATGTGAAAACAATATATTACGAAACCTAAAGAGAAAAATGTGGGGGGACATGGCATATTATATCCCCACTGTCTGAAAAATTGGGTCCCCTGTGTCTCCCACGTAATTGCGCCCATGACATGGCAGAATTTGTGTGTGCTGTGGGTGATTCCATGTCAGCTGATCCAGGCCATTTAATCCAACCTCTTGGATTTTGATGAAACTTACCATGTATAAAGAGCTTTTGATCCTGATCACAAAAAACTAAATATTATTTAAATTGACCAACCAAAGCCAAAGTTATGGTTGTTCAAAATTTCTCTCTTTTTGTAATCGTTCAAGTCTAAATTTCTAATTTTGTTCCATGCTTCACTTAAACACACTGCATATAACTTTGCTTATAGCCTACACACTTTTATGCTGTCAAATTTGATATGGTGAAGTTTCTTTTGGTATTTTGTTTTTCATGTACCGAACACTTAGTGGAATAAATAATGTCTATCGCTAATAATACTGTAACCTGTTCGTACCCTTTACTCTTCAACTTCATTTGGTCACACCATGTATGTAGTTGGGAACAATTCATCCATGCAACCAATCCTAGGATGGTCTGTGGGTAAATTTATATTTCTTCATGATTTGTATGTATAAACATTGTTTTCTGCCTGTGCTACTTGTTTTTGTAATGAAATGTTGTATTAAAATGCCTTGCCCTCTGCCTCATAACCATCATTGCTTCTGGGTCATTTCACGTCAGCTGATCCAGAAAATTTCAAAAATGCAACCCACCCTGACCCTCTCAGATTTTTATGAAATTTGGTATGCTTGCAGAACTTCTTTTCCTGACTCCAAATATATCAATTTTTTCAAAATCGGCCAAGTACAACCGAAGTTATGGGTGTTTAAAGATGGCCACTTTTTGTGTTCACTGAAGCGGAAAATTCATGAAAAATTTGGTGGTCTGACTTCATAGATCTGTAACTTGACTAATACCAACTTTTAGACCTTGTGGTTTGGATATATTTTGTAGCATCATGCATATTTCACCCAATTTCAGAAGTACAAGTTCATTGGACGTGGGTTTCTATGTGTAACCCATGGGTAAACTACAGGATCCCGTGTCCATTCATGCGTAACACCATTTTTGATTGCTTATAACTTTTGTTTTACCAAACCAATGCAAATGTGCCATACAAGATACATTATTTGAAAGGTCTTGATAAGCTCTATTTAGATCACAAAAAATTAGTGGCTTATTGAGTATTTCATATAAAAATGTGAGAGCTCAGTTTTACCTGAAAATCGGCCTATTTTGTTAATGATACAATTAATAAAGACTAAGAAAGCAACAAGTTTGTCACTTCCATTGTTGTTTGTGGTTTTCAGTCACACTTAGTCTGTTGACATGTCCACTTTCATT
>JGI24021J15306_10001594_pt1 | contig 22633 bp, 17 predicted proteins | sample Ectturendosymbi1_FD_15306 | JGI IMG/M metagenome (IMG submission 15306) | reverse complement strand
TGTTCAACGTTTTGTCGACGCGACAAATCGAACCCTCTAAACAGATTTACCAGCAGAAAGACGTGGCGCTGAAAGACCGGTGATGTCGAAGCGCCAACCTCACCCCACATAATAATAGTGATCACGGTCAGTTGAAGAAAGCAGATGAGGTGATCAGGGGTTGTTGTAAGTCCAGACCGTGTTTATAAGAGTTCGAACGCTAGTCTTTGTGCTTTGCTTTTGTGTTCTGGCGTGTGTTAGTTAGGGTGGTCAGCTTTCCACTTTAAATCTCGTTTAGCAGTAGTCAGTCAGTCTGGCACTCTATACATTAAATTAAAATCATCGACATCTTAAAGAGCCACACTTCGTGCGTATTAATGTACGAAGATGATCCGCTTGATTCGTCGGATTACTACAGAGACCCTCAGCAGAGGGCTCCTAGGTCACGAAAATCGACTGCAATTAATAAGGACGCGTCCCAGAGTTCCAGCAAACAGGATGTCGCAGAAATACCGCTTGTTATTCACGAGAGTCAGTCCGACTGGAAATTACGGAACTACAGCCCACTTTTTATCGANAACTGTTTAAGAAAGTTTATCGGTGCTTATCTTTCATGTGCGCCTTTGGGCAATGGCAATTTCTTGATTAAGTGCGCGACTGCNGAGCAAAAAAACGGTACTCAGTAGCTCATGCCTGTCAAATGGGGTGACTTCTTTTCCCGTAACAGCTTCTCCCTCACCATCACCGTCGGCTAAGGGTGTGATTTACCGCGTCCCAGTAGAGGTGCAGACGGATGACCTGCTGCAAGCTTTGCAAGCTCAACACGTCAAATATTTCCAGGTTTGGAGCACAGACACTTCTGAATTTGCAGACACTGGCATTGTCCTTCTTTACTTAACTCCTGAGATTCCAGCGCAAGTCAGAGTCGGATACTTAATATTTAAGGTCCGTCAGTGCATACCAAAGCCGCTTCGTTGTTTTAATTGCAATCGCTTTGGGCACGTAAGCGGCCCTTGCAAGGGTAAAATGAGGTGCTGCAACTGTGGAGGAGCCCATAAGTGGAGCGACTGCACTGTAACTACGTCACGATGTCCAAATCGCCGAGGTCAGCACTCCGCCACAAGCAAGCAGTGCCCTAGGTACATGCGAAGTGTGCTACATATCAAAACAGTATTGAAACTCACATACGCTGAAGCGTGTAAACAGGTCGAGGCATCAGGCTCTGTCGCTCCCCAGAACTTCTCATCCGAAAGCGAGTTTCCGCCTTTGCCATAACTTACCAATGCGGGCACACAACCGCAAGCGGACAGGGCGTCACGTCCCTACAGTCAGGCACGTTCAGATAACCACGAGACTATTATATCACGGAACAAGTAAATAATTCCAATGTACTCTTTGGCAATCCTGTTTATTTCTTTGCGTTTCCTGGCTGAGGTCGTCAGGCAAACGATCGCAGCCAAAGATCGCAACGAGACAGTCGACGTGTTTAAAATTATAACTGAGGCTGCCCGCGGGAGAATGGGTCTGCCGGTAGATCTGGAACGATTGAAATGTCTCGCCACATAATGGCTCTCATCGTAATGCAGTGGAACGCCAGGTCAATCTACAAAAAACTACCAGAACTCAAGCAATTCCTATCGGGGCTACCAGTGCTGCCCGACGTAATTTGAATTCAAGAAATCTACCTTGCGGCCAAATATAACCCATTCTTTCAGAACTACGCAATACTGCACAAAGACCGACCGCCTTTCAGAGGCAAAGGTGTGGTGGACTAATGATGTGTATCCAAAGACCACTGGAGTTCTCAAAGCTAATATTGCTGGCCCGAGTACTCGTCTGGAGGTCCTCGGTCAAAGTGGGTGGTTATGCGATCTTCAATGTCTAATACACCCTCTCACCACATGCAAACGGAAAATTGATTTTCTCAAGATTTAGAAAAATGTTTTGTGTGGCGACTTCAACGCTCACCACGGTATGTGGGGAAGTCTCAGTACAAATCATAACGGCCGTATTTTACTTTCTGTTATCGAAGCCCATGACTTTGTCGTTCTAAATACTTCTGTTCCTACCCATTACATAGTGGACAATACGAGTGGAGTGTCTTGGATTTGTCTATCGTCTCGGCTGATATTTCTTCCAGATGCGACGCTACTGTCTTTAATGAATTTATTGGAAGTGATCACTCAATCGTCCAGATAGCTGTACGAGGTTCCGATCCACAGACCAAAACTAACACCCCCCGTTGGAACGTTCAGAGGGCAAACTGGCAACGTTTCAGCGACCATTGTGCGACTTATCACTGCGCCGTCCATATCCACGGATTTGGAACAGTCATATCAATTATGTGGAATTAGCATGCTACAAGCAGCCACGGCATCCATACCCCAAACAAGATATTCCGAAAAAATATCTGTTCCGTGGTGGAATGCGGAGTGTGATTGTGCTATAAAAAACAAAGCATGCTTTACAATTGAACGAAATACGAAATCAAAAACTGACAATTATTTTCAAACGCTGTCGCACAAAAGCTCGAAGGACGATGCTGGCAGCTGGGGAAACTTCTTGGCGACATTACTTGTAGTAGCATAACCAAAAATGCCAACCTGGCCAAACTTGGCAGATTGAAAGGTGAATATACTATACGGTTACAGGAAGACGCTGTTTCATTCAAGTTGTAGTACCCCGTAGAGTGACTCTTCCCCTGCATTCAAAGGTCAAAGCAGAACTGGATCAGATGTTCAAGACGGCGTCATTTCGGAGGAAAAGCAACCCACTGACTGGTGTGCTGACATGGTGGTGATGCCTAAACGTAATTCAATATGCGTAGATTACACTAAACTGAACGCTTGGGTAAAACGTGAAAAGCACCCACTGCCACATATAGACCAAGTTCTTGGTCAATCAACTGTCAGGCGCAAAGTTTTTCTCAAAAGCTTGATGCTAACAGTGGCTTCTGCCTAAACAAGCTATCAAGAGACTCGGGTTTGTTGACTACGTTTATTACACCGTTCGGTCGTTTCTGTTTTAACCGTTTGCCTTTCGGATTTTGTAGTGCTGCCGAGTTTTTTCAGCGTAGAATGTTACACTGTCGGGCTTATCTGGTGTTGTTTGCGAAATGGATGACGTGCTAATTTTCGGTTCGTCAGAGCAGGAACACGATGAACACCTGTGTGAAGTTTTGCGCATCATGCACAAATCAGGTCTAACGCTAAACGACAAGTGTGAATTTGTTTAATGTTCCGTCAAGTTTTTGGGTCATATCATAGGCGAGAATAGCGTTCGAGCAGACCCCGACAAAGTCAATGACATCGTGAACATGCCTGCCCAAAAAAACGTTTGTGAGGCGCTTTCTTCGCATGGCAAACCAACTGGGTAAATTCTCTCACCGGTTGGCCGACCTGTCTACTCCTCTGCGAAAAGATGTAATGTTCGTTTGGGGACATAACACAACGAGGCTTTTCTAGCGTTGAAACGTCTTTGCATTTCAACGAGAAGTTTGTGTTTTTATGACTTTCGCAAAGAAGCTATTGTTTCAACAGATACTTCGACTAATGGCCTAGAAAGTGCCCTGCTGTAAAAACAAGGCTCTGGCGAGTGGAAACCTGTTACTTTTGCCTCACGCTCGCTCAATGACACAGAAAAGCGCTATGCACAAATTGAAAAGCTTTAGCTGTAACATGGGCATGTGAGCGGTTTTCTGACTATTTAGTCGCAAAATTTAAATTGTTTTTGTTTGATATTTGGAAGTAAGCTTGTAATTGTTTAGCGGGCCATGGGCAGGCCGAATTGAAAATGGCGAATATGTCCTCTGTTTATGGGCTTTAATGGGCTTGATGTTGTAAGTCATGGGCGGTCCGGTCTCAAAAATCTTGGACCGTGCCATCTCTATTCTCAAACTTTTTCGGTCCATGGACCACATATTCAAAAAATATGCGATGGATCACACTTTGTTGTGCTGACACTTCATGAACAACTAGTCGTAACTGTATCGCAAAAAAGATCAGTGAACGGAAGAGCATGTTCAATCTTAGGATTTATGGAACTCTCTGTCGACCACAAGAAATTCCAAGTGGATCATGCTCCAACTGGAGTATGTTGAGAATTACTGGACTGAACTAAATGAACTGTTTTGCAACGCTTGTCAATGATCTTCATCGTCTAAAATCTGATGATATACCACCTTTTGAAAATAGACGAAACATTCTGTGTTGTTAATTCATATGATCTCTTTGCAGCGATCAAAACTACAAAATACATGATCAAAAGTACCTTTTGCTTCGCTATAACAGACTGGTTGAAAAGGTAACAGTTTATTGGTGCAAAAGACTCGGCAGTTGCCTATGGTATAAAGAAAACAACATTATGAACAAAAATTTCATGGGGCTAATCCTGCAGGTAAGTAAAAGCAGTTGTCAGTGCATGGTTAAAAATCTACTGCCGCATGGTAACAAACGTTAGTGTTAGATCTCATGGCTTTTGAACACGAACCTGAGGTGATTCGCGAATTTAATTATTGTTTGGAGTTCCAAGACAGTCCACATGGAGGGCTGATGTAGTATCCGTGATTAATTGTAGAATCCTCTACTGATACAGAACCCAAAACTAGACCCAATGATGCGGTTCACCACACTTACCACCAAGGAATAGATGAGCTAAGCGTAAAAGAAACCCTATACACCACTGTGTAGAAAATACGGCGTGCTAAGTACAAAGGATATATCCTGTACCTGACCGCAGGAGAGACTACTCCACCAATAAGGTTGGCCAAAGGTTACTTTTCGTCACGTCACCTGTTCGATTGTGTGACGTGATCATCTGCTCAAACTTCTGCAGTAAGCACTCCGGAACACTCTCCACAATTGGAAGTTTTGGCGCACTTCATATCCAGACTTGCGTGCCGCGGAACTCACCGTCTTCATCTCGGCACTGTCATGTGCCGGCACGACACGTGAGGATGCGGGCCATTGACGATTTTCCGTATGTGGTGGTTGACCGTGGCAAATCCATGCCGCCGAGGCCGCCGTCGCAACGACGTTTGGTCAGGCGCGTCTCGCAGCGGCGCCGCGAACACTTGTTCCGATGAAATCAACCTGGATTGCTGAGGACTACTGACTTGCGGCAAATGCCGATTGTGCAGTGCCCGACTGCACAACTTTGGGCACCTGCACTCATTTATTACACAACTGTTTTGCTTATTTAGTTTCATGCTGTCACCACCGTTTTGTCCTCCGTTTTACACGCCTTACTTACTTATAGCCATGATTTCCCCAATCGCGTGAGCCAGTTGCTCCCGTTTCCGTAATAATTCCTTCCAAAACTGATGCATTGCACGGTGACTCACCCGGCCTCCGTTTCGCCGATCGCTCTTATACAGCAAACCTCGGTTAATCCGGATCTTCGCCAAAACCGGATAAAACTGGTGCCACGAGTGATTTCTAAGGTTTTTCTTTATAAAAATCTTCGGTTTATCCGGATTTTTTAATCTGGATCTTCGCCAATACCGGATAAAATCTGCTCTTTCCGCATCTCGTAATCCGGATTTTTCTACACTTCCACGCTCTTGTTTTCTCAAAGTGCACTAACTGAGTGGTCTCTAGGAAAGATTAGGCACCTTTCAGGCGCAACACAAGCGTGCTCACGATCACCAACGAACGTTCAAAACTATCATAACAAAGGCCGCAAGCTAATCGCACGATCGATTCTTACGTCATACACGGGCATAGCATATCACGTTGAACATAATGCTCAAGGCACTGGGCCACACCACGGTTTCAATATGTTGATCAGTGTTGAGCGTACGTATGTAGAGGAGTATTACCCGAGTGTACGTATGTAGAGCAGTATTACCCTGAGTGTATTGTACTCGGCTTATGGACCAGTCGCAGAAATCTCTGCGTCAGACCGAAATCCCAGACTTCTTCGCAGCCAAGTTATCGAAAATTATGAACTTAAGATTGTTCATAACAGCGTGGAGAAGATTGTTCATAACAGCGTGGAGATGGCGGTGACTAGTCTATTGTGCATACATCACTAAATTCATTTTACTTCTGCAAGTCTGCTGTTGGGTCGTAAATGTGTCCAATTTAAGTAATTTTCACCGTTATCTCAGTACTTAGATGCCGTCAGGCAAGAAATAACCATCTTCGGTTAATCCGGATTTTCGCCTAAACTGGATAAAATCGTCGGTCAAATCGAATCCGGATTAACCGAGGTTTACTGCATGTTGTTCGTCTCCCTTTACTTTTTAAGTCCCGTTCTGACGTCCTGGTGATATTCAATGTTATTTTGCATGCTTTATTTGTACGTGCTTTTTTCTTGTCTGCCTATATTTATAAAATGACTGCGTTGATGGTTTATTTATGTTTTTCGCTCCACTTGTATTGGTTGGCCTCTCTGTTCATGTGACAAATTTTTGTTGGCAGTATAATCTGCTCGCATCAGGCAGTTCACTGCCTCGTCACCTGAAAATTGGACACTTTTTTACACCCTGGTCCTTGTGGCCAGGGGAGGCCGCCCGTGGCCAGGGGAGGCCGCCCGGTTACAACCGGCACTTCGTGTGATGGCAAAATAGATCGCTTTTTTCGTTGATACGAAATAAATCAATGTTCAACCGTTGAAAGGATCATGTGACAATACTCGTCTGACCGAGACTCAATGCCGCCAACACCCGGTCATTCATCTGCAAGGCATATGTCAACTAATACCACTAAAGAGTTTGCTGTTAATCCACTGCTAGATCAGCGACCTTATACTCGAAACTTGAAAAGGGAGTCTGATGAGCACTTTTGTGCTTTCTTAACAGCTATAATTCAACATGAAGCCCAGGCGCAAACTGATTCAATACCACCTCATCGGATCCCGAGTCTGCGATTATGGAAAAACGAGACCCCAACCAAGGTTGAGGATCGACGTTATACGCAAAAGGTCGAATTTGTTAAAAATTTGCAACCGATTCTTCGTTGCATGGGAGTCCTGGACTGGCAGCACCAAAACGACACACTGTGGAACCAGAAATTAAGTTGGTAGTGGAACGATGCATGCGGGAACCTTTAGTCTTACCGACTCAATCTCATGGAGATGTCGGAACGTGACACTACGGGTTAGCACAGCTATTGTGGAAAGCTGTCTTCGGGGGATCAGAAACGTGAATCACACAAATGATGAATTTGTGTTGTTGTATTTTTGTTTTACATGTAAGCATAATCACAGAATTCATACACGCTATAATAACCCATTGACCACTCGATGCCTTGTTTCTAAAATGTGTTGCCAACAAACAATTGATGCAAGATTCGGAGACCTGAATCATAAGGATGAGCACAAATGACAGTGATTTTAACTGGTTTTTGTATTACGGCAAAACAAGCTTCTTTTACGGTTTGCTAATTATTACAGTCGAAATTGTACAAATCGGCTACAACCCTTGCTCAATGCAATCCGAAGCCAAGGTGACAACATTTTGGAATTATCCACAAATGAAGGAATTCCATTACATTATAATACTAACCTGCTGGACGTGGAACCGTGCGATTTGGAGAAATACCGACAATGCATAAGAGATAATTGGACACATGAAACACTTCAAGGGCAAATNTCGTAAATGATACCACCTTAATTGATCGATCTAAGTTGTAGATGCAACAATCATCGATTCTTGGAATGGAGACCTGATCAATCGAGTAATTTTGAGTATGCAACCAACAACTAATTCCCAGGATTGATAAGTGATCTGTTTGCAATGGTCCAGGGTGAGAATCAGAAGACACTTGGTTCCACTGTTAACTCAAGTTACGAAATAAAGTTTCTAAAGCACATAAGGACTATGGCGCGTTTTGCCTACGAAACAATGTTTTGGCAATGCTCTGCCAACGACTGTATGAAGCCTTGTTTCAAGGCAATTTTGCCAGTGATAACACACACAGTTGGAGGGATTTGTACAGTTCATGGGTGTTCCTTGCTATTTTCAAAAAATTTAAATCAGTAATTGAATGTAAAAAAAACTGATGCTCAGTGACAAGCAAAAAGGATTTAACTGAAGTTCGTAATTCTCAATCTACTCATGTCCGTCGGAGTGATGATTGGTTAAAGACAACGCGGAAAATATAAAAAATCATTTTTAGATGTAATAAAGTTGGGAGAACGTTATTTTTGTTTGAATACTGCTGTCTAATATCTGTTGCAAAACAGTGATAATCAACTGCTACATAAAAATGAAAATGTGCTCCAGTTTTGATTGTTCCTTTCTTGGTTGCGCACCACCACCAAGTATAGCTTCCATGTGGACCATTTTGGAAAGAAAGCAACCATACATACGAGTCGGCTCGTATATATCGGCAGTGCCCAGGTCAGATTTTTGGTGCACAAATCCTTATGAACTCTTGTACAGCTTGGTTTTTAATGAACAATCAAAACCTAAACATGTTTGTTATGCATGAACCAACATCGAAGTTTTGTTTGTATTGTCCTATACTCTCATAAATACTTTTCAGTATTGCATTCACAAACGACTTCTCATGCTGATCAGTCTGATGTACGCCTACAGTTACACCAACTATTCCGGTCGCTACTGATGTACTGCCCAAGCTTTTTATGTGACACAGGGAGGTAGCTGCTACACTGTAAACACAGTTCACTTGCCCAGCCACTTAAATGTGCTGATGATAAACATTTTTTTCAAATCAAGAAAATATAAGCGAGCCAAAAGCTTTTATTTTCACAGCAGTCAATTTTTGCACCGAAATAATTGTTCAGTGCTGTCACTTTGCTGCATTTTTGAACAGACTTCCTGCCCAGATCCTGGTTTAAAACTACCCCTTGCCTTGATTAAAATCATGAAGGTTCAACAGGCGCTCAAAACTGGCTGTTGATCTGCAAAATCGGTTGGTGCGTACGAAAATCCCCTTGATTCTTCATTGATTCGCCGCTGAGCTTAAACCTCCATCTGATTCGCGTTGGTGCATTCGACCCTAACAGTTTATTGTAGCTGTGTGTACCCAAGGCAAAAGCTACTATGTTAATTAGGTGGAAATACAGCAACAACCAGCAAGATTGCTATGACATTATGCACAGAAATGGCTAAAAGGAATGTATGAGGTGACAAAATAAAACAATGAATACCATGCTGTCCAGTCATATGCAACACTTGAACGTTAGATTGTGTCGCAGTGCGATTGTAGCCAGGGATGTTCACAACAAATGCAGCTGCAGTGTGCATAGCGGCCAAAACACTATCTTTTTCTGTCCGGCAACACCTGTAGTACGCACTCCACACTGTTATACACCCAGGTGAGAAGATTGCTAATCTGGCGATGCTGATGCGCTTTTCCTCTTGTAAAATACAACTATGATCACCAGCAATATAAATTGCTACCAATGCCTTCCTCTCCTGTAAGGCTGTAAACAAACTCTTTTCAAGATAATAGTTGATAGTCTGCCACCACGTGCTGGAACCATTTGTACTGTACAACGTTAGTCACACCTACCGCAACTGCCGATCCAAATGTAATAGTAGGCCTGTTTTTGGTAACTGCGTCAATTCTCATGTGATTGACACAAAATAAGAGGTAGGAAATGTTAAAAGTTTTTCTGAACTTCGAAAATATATTCTGATCTGATAAAAAAGCAGCAGTAACTGAATCTTCCCAACATATCTTTTGCAACGTCTGGACTGGATGTTGATCGTTGAGTTTTATGGTGCCAATATATACAGCATATATATGACCTCTTCTGGATACGATCTCTAACAGACTCTTCACGGGTTTTACTTACCCCATTCGTATGTTGGTCTTTCCAATGCTGAAGGATGCATTTCCAAAACCAACAAGAACACAAAGATCATAGATTTGAACAACGGGTGGAAAACAAGATGGCGCTCACTGCAGAGGAACATCTTTTGATGTGGATCGTTGCACTTTTCTGAGTAATTCGTTCCTGATCTCAATTCTTGCTCAAATACTTCGTAATTAATCTCATAGCAAATTTTAGAGTAAGAGATTGACCACCAGAGATAACCAAAACACTGCTCCCTGAACATATCACATATGTGCACTCGTCAAAAGCTATTCATATGGTCAGCAACGATGACTTCTCAGACCGCTCTTCTCAGCCTGACCAGGTCACTGCACAATATGACAACCACGATCTCACTCGATGGTACTGTCAAGACCATGATCTGCTCAAACTTTCTTCTGATGTAATTATGCAATTAAGTCAAAATTGAAGCAACAACCATTAAGCAGCTTGTTTTCATCCTAAAAGTAAACGCTATTACTTTTTCCAACCGCATCTTTCAACTAAATGAGAAAATGATGCAAAACAGGAAATACTTTCAACAATGTAATTCCCTTCTTTGATGTTTACCATAAAATAATGCGATCATGTTATGGCAAAAATTGTCATTGTGTAAATACTACCTTTGAGTTCTGCTAGCCCATTGAGTTACATCAGCCAGAGGCAAATTGTCTGGTGCTTCATCACCTGTACTCAGGCATCCAGCGTTTGACCAGATTGAATTCAGGCAAGCAATAGAATGAGGTCCATAATAAGAAAGACAGTCTGGGGAAAAAACTGCAAAGAAAAAATAAAATTATCACTTCTACACCAGGTGATCGTAACGTGCAAGTTTTACCAAGAAATTATTACACAAATGAAACATCTTGCAAACGAAGTTACTGCTCATTATTGGCGTGGCATTCGTAAACCATGCTAAAAAATTCATACAAAAGTCAGTTAAGCTGAGGAACAAACGTGCAAGCAAACAAACCCATTCCGTATAATCCAGTTTGAAGAGATTGGTCCCCTGCATTGGCCGCTTGAATCATATCAGTGAAGTGAGTTCTTAGACTTCTGCATGACACATGCAAAACCTTGATAAAGAGCTCTTAAGGCTGCAAACCACATTGTGTATACTTTCATTACTTTAATTCACACATTTCCAAAATTGCATACAATTTAGAGATGCTAGAACATGACTCTCAAGCAACCAGTTAATCAAACGCATCACAATTAGTTTATAAAATAAAGCACTCAATTGAAATATTGGCATATAAAAGCAGCTGCTTTAAAATGTCATTGAAGTTCTATTGACTAACCTTAGAGCCAATTTAACAGTTCATAAAGTATATTGCCAAGCAACACATAGCAAAATTTCAGTATAACATACAAGTTGTTTGTGATTAAAAGATAAAGTTTTAGAAAACTATTTGTATTTGTGCTACATTCATGGGAAAGCACCCCTGAGGTCGGCCAAAGACCAGGTCATAGGCGGATCCAGGGCTAAGGGGGGGAAGCCCCCCTAAATTTTTTCAGATACGTTTTCTATCGATGATTCCGACACAGAAACGTCCATTTGGGTGATTTTTTGGATAGCATTTAAATCAGGGGTTCTCAACCTTTTGAAACATGTGGCCCAATTAATAAAGAAATAGAGGTTCCGTGGCCCAACAACTGTCCAACTTCTTCAATGCGACAATTGTTGCACATGTACAGAGCAGAAATTAAAATACCTAAAAGCAACATTTAATACGACAACGTGCTCTAGAATCAATATGAAGGCTGAGCCTGTTTTGTTGTTAGAAAGCATACCCTTACGGAGTCACTTTTCATTTTCGGCAGTAGCAGGAGCATGCATGGTCTTCATAAATGTCATTGCTCAATTACAAACATTGCTGAATTTCGGTTGCATCGATGGTTTCCGGAGTTTGAGCAGGATTTTCAAATTTGAAAATATTTCAGGCCCGGATCCGTATTCAAAATTTTGGAGCAAGAGTGGAGTCGGTGAATGTGACTCCGACCACCTCCGCAACGTGTTGTAGGCTGCACAAAAATTTCCATGTGGCAATAATTTCCTACACATAATGACGAAAGAGAGTGTACTATAACGTTCATAACTTATGAGCTACCCTGCGATTTCGATTTAAAGCAGTGATTTTTAACCTGGGGACGTGAACTACTTTTGGAGGGTCGCGAGTAGATATTTTATGTGAACAGAAGTATGATATTTGCTTTATTCGAGTTTTAGGTGGGGGTCTTTGTGTTGTAGTGCGTTGCTTTAATGGGTCGCGGTACAAAAAAACGATTGAAGACCACTGATTTAAAGGTTCAACTTGTAAAACGCACTCAATTTCAACACACCAGGCGGTGGCCCGTCAAAAATCTCTCCGTGGCCCACAGGTTGAGAAACCCTGCTTTAAATAAACCATTTCTTGCACAGGGATAGGGACGAAAATGTTAAATGGAAAGTTTATTTTGCTGAATTTGGCCAGTCCAAATGTGTTTATTTCACTAAAAATGAAACTTGTAATAAGCTTTTAACAAAAAATATGGTCGCAATGTTAAATTAACCGCACGTAAGCAATTAAACCAGGGGTGTCAATCCGGCCCGCGGGATGATTTTGCAAAGTAAAACTTCTTTGTTTGCTTGAGACGTTTATCCAGTTACACTTCGATAACTGGTGATTAGATTTCAATCACTTGAAACCTTAACGCAATTGTTTATATTTTATTGTTTTTCTCACGTGAAAATTTCACATTTTCTACATATTTCCCTTTGCATGTTCACACCGGTTTGAACTTTCAAACAGGTATGAACATGATAAAGTTCAACACTAGAAACCCGAGAAAACAATATACCTTGAGCTCCAGCGATGTCGATTTCGAAACCTTCGAAGTTCTAGGTACAACTCTTACCTAAATTTGCTACGTAAAGCTTCTACTCCAATTACTGAAAAATAAACTGCACAGAAATCTATTCGACCGGGTAAAATTTGAGAATCGGTAAAAAGCAGAACTGCAGAAAATAGCGCATTGAATTTTAAAAAATATCGAAATCGACATCGCCAGAGTTCTTGTGTTAAAAAACACACAGAAATGTTAACTAACCCACTCAAGCAACTTCCTGTTTCAAATATGTATGGAGTGAAAACGCGGAGGACATCTTTGTAGTTTTTGGTGAAAACGCAGTAAGAGCGAAGGAAATTGCACTGTGGCGTAATAAGGACGTATTGTTAGATGTAGAACTACTCCATGCTCAGACTTGGGCTTTTTCCTTTCTTTAAATTGCTCAGTTTAGCTTTTATTCACAATTCCGTGGCAGCCTCGTTACCCAAAATGTCTTTATCGGTAAAGATAAAAGTTGACAAAGAATATGCAGAGTTTTCCAAGACATTTCGTCCGTTTGCTGCTATTTTACGGAGGTGAATGGGATATCTGTATGTTTGGTGTGTTCACAGCAGGTTTCAGTGGTGAAAGAGCATCGGGTTTTGCGAAAAGGTTGCTCCGTAAATGTGCTAATAATCATTTTCAGATAAGCTTGAACGTTTCGCATTAAAGTTATGAAAACATTTGGAAGTTGACATTACATTGGTCCGGCCCGCTTGAGATTAAATTTGCCTGAAGCCTCCCCACGTACTGAAATGAGTTTGACACCCCTGATTTGAACTCTTGTTTCATTCAGGTAAGATTGGGCTTCTTGTGGACAAAAGTTAAATTAGCAGCAGACTATATTATTTTTTTCCTACAAGCTTTCAGGAATGAGTGCAGCTAATTTTATTAGTTAAGCAAAGAATCAAAATTACGCTACAACGAACTTACAATGCAGTTAACTACAGGCTAGGTCAGAGCGCTCGATGATAGCGTAAATTCCAAAACAGCAAACCTAACCGCAAAACGTAGCCTACATGTCAGACAGGCTAAAATTGAAGTGCGTTGGATTAGCTGTCGGTTATGCTACAGATGACTATTGATTAGCATCAGCCTGTCAGCAACAATTTTTGGACAAAGTACAGCTCAGCACGAAATCAGATGCTTTTTTATCGAACCATCTTCTGCTCTCCGTAATAAATTTTTTTCAACCTACTGTATCGTATTTCTAAAATTGCGTAGCCGCGATATAGTCGCGTTTCGTTCAAAAAATTGTACGGATGACAAGTTGGCCATTGACTCGCTGCAAACTGCAAACTTAACATTTGCCGTTGCGACGTGGAAAAGCATTGTCTCATCATTTTCAACGCCCTTGTGATGCAATAAACACCTTCCAGGGCCAAGTGCCATTTATTGCTTCGAGTTTTTTGGGATGTTTGTCTCTACGTGTAGGCTACGTATCCCAGGCGTTTTTTCTGTGAGGGATAGTGGTGCTTGTTTTCAAAATAATTACGTTTTGTTCGACCTTCAAGTTTTTTTCTATGATCAAATGGCTGTGGTAAAGAATACTTCAATAGCATTTCGTTTGAAACAGTTTGTGATTGATAGTAAATAAATTTTGCCGATTTTGGCAAGAGACAATCGTGATGTGTAATGACAATCGGAAAATTTTCCGAAAATAAATTTAAGTCCGAACATCATGTACTTCTATTTCATGCACATCTGCAATTTCGAATACAATACGAATACGGCATGGGTCTTGTTCAGGCTGCCAACAAAGGTTACTGGCGGCATTTCGTTTTTTTCGTGCATTTTTTGTGTCACTTTTATGCCTAGCCCACGCGTTTTTTCGGCGTAGACCTGTGTTTGTTTAGATAATAATAATTTTTTTTCGGCATTCAACAAGTTGCTTTTTGAGGTTAGATAAGTTTAAGAATAATTTCTGATTTGTTTTGAAGGCCGCTTCTGCTCCAGAAACGTCCCAGTAAGCCTGAATAATGGTGACAATGCGATTTAGCCAAATGTCTATGGTTATTTTACCGTGCTTGTTAAAAAAAGTTACCTGATCAGTTGGGTATTCACCGCTATGCAGTCAGTACACATCCGGATGAACTCATCCCTAGGCCCCCCATAAAAAATCCTGGATCCACCTATGCAGGCGGCATGCTTACATCTACGACCTTGCTTGGTCCTTGGTGTGGAGCCAGTAGAATTATTTGAAATTCTGAAAACAGTGAGGTATTTGAATTCCTACTGGGGATGCTGCCTCGTGAATCTCCCGAGAAGAAACGCGGGTATCAAAATGAATAAATTAATATTTTGTAATTGGTTTTTTGTATGGTAGTTTTGACAGAGTTTAAACATCTGACCCAAGCCTGCACAACTCAGAAAGCTCGAAGGGCCAAGTTATCAACACAAATTTGCCGCGGACCGCAAAAATATATTTCATTTCGATATCAAGATTTCGTTGTAGTATGGAAGAAATTTTGGAACGACAATAACTTATTCGAGGTGCAGCTCTTGCAACATTTTCTACAACTGAGAAAGTTCTCGCGGGCCGCAAGAAAACCTTCCGCGGACCATATGTTGTGTAGGCCTGATCTGACCTAAGAAACTTGGTTGCAAACGTCTTACTCGCGAGGTTATCGAGTCAAAAATGTATCCGTTTTCAATAATGAATAAAACTTTTTCTAATACAAACTAGAGCATTAAGTTATTTCAACCTGTTAATGAGATTCAGAATTGTTTCACAAGGCCACGACAGAAATTGCTTTCAAATCATCTGTTAACCAGCCAGGGAACCAGACAAATTCCAAGCAAATATAAGTGAAAACTGTGCTTTTCGAAGGTCATTTCTCCAAAAATCCAGCATTAATTATTTATATTCAAAATCAATATTTCTACTAAACTTGTAATCTACTCGTTGTTGGAACCATTCTCCTAGTTATAAAAGACAACACTGCACAAATATCAGGATCTAGAAATTATTTCTGAAAATCATAACCTTCCTCAAAAACTTACCTCATATTGCGGTTCTGAAGAGCTGTTTGATCAGCAGCAGACAAACTAGGGGGATACATTGAGCCAGCAGACAATGCACCAAGACTTGTCCATGTGCTAGTGACGCAATCAAGGGTAACCGGTGCTTGAAACTGGGTGCACTTTTGGCCAAACGCTAAACACAATACGCGTTACCTCTTGCTCTAAGTCTTGCAAATTTAAGAACCACTACGCTGCACCAAAACAAAACTAGATAGCCCCAGTGACGGAAATATTGGTTTGATGCTTTCTAATTGAAAGGAGCTTTCCAAATACCAAACTACCTATGTTAAACACTTCATCGTGCATACACACCTGGCAAAGCATGCTTAACAATCAGTTAAATCAATATCTACCAACATTATCAAAATCTTCCATCCTCAAAAGAAATAAAACCAATGGACCTACAACAAAATCCCGACTTCATAACAAAACTATTAGAATAAACACTTTTGGAAGAGCATGAAATTCTTAAGGAAAAACTTACATGATATAAAAAAAGCTATCCATGACAAACGCCTGATACGTGAATATAAAATCGATAACGACAGTCGTATACCAACTTCATAAGCAGTATTTCACATTTCACAACGTGAACAAAATCTGGTGAACAACTAACATCATTTCACATGCCAATTGGCCAAAGCTGCAAAATTTAATCATACAAATCAAAAGACCATGCCTGAAACCAATGGTCGCTATTGTAAACCGTCTATACTGGCAGCACCATCATTTCCTTCAAAATAGGCTTACCGAATCCATAACAAGCTTCTTGAGCAGCTGTTACACCAGAGTTGGCATCAGACAATGTCTGGCTCATGTCGTGCAACAAATCTCTGAAAACCACAATATCAAGTGGGCACTGTAATTCACGAAATGAGTATTTTCTTGCAACACTTAAAGGAACATAGCAAAAATACTCAATCTTTTCAAGAGAACACACAACTAAATTAATGTTTGTCATCAATGTCGCTTCAGAAAAATATGAATTTAAAGTGATCTTGTGACTTTTAACATCATTGGTATTCAAAAACTCGGGTGTGTTTTAACAGCGTATCTCAGGCATCCCCTAATATTGTTTATAGCCTGTCAAAGGCAAATTAATTAGTAATAAGAACCAGTCATGCAACCAGAGGAAAACCGGGCAAGACCCCTCACCGAAATTTTAAAAAATATGTGTAGTTGTTAGGCACAACCACTTGAAATAATTTTTCCCTCACCGAAAATAGTACAACAGCATGTTACCATCATCCCCCCCCCGAAAATATCAGTTGGTTACGGCCGTTATAAGCAGTAAGCACAATATCTTGTGCTTTACTGCATCAGTACAAAATGACGCACAGTTGGTTGACATTATTCTCATTTGGAAAAATTTTTCAAGGCAGTAGGTTCTCACTGCTTGCAGCACTTCAACAAGCAAGGTACGACATTTCAAAGACCTTCAATGGCATGAGAGAACTATGGAACCGCGACTCCGCTACATGAACAAAGAGTAACCGTAAGCACGAACTGTCTACAATATCGCCTTCACTTTTCTACCTGTTTTTTTGGTCATAGGCCGATTCTTTTTAATTAACGAAAAAATTAGGTCATTTAAGTCGGAATGTCTGAAAATAGAGGTTAATGAACACTGTTACGGCGAGTTTTAATATAACTGTGAGACAAATGACTGAAATGTTTCAGCAAAAATAACCGAAATGTCTCAGCGAAAAAAAGCAGTTCACCACCTTAAGTTTTTAACTGAAGCTATAGATCTATCAAGAATGTTCATGTTGGCAGGAGATTTCAACCCTTCTTGAGGGCAACCAACTTGTGTCCATGTACCATTGAGACAGGTCACTTCATGAGGTCCATGGAAAGTAGTACAACCAGGTGGAAAAACTACAATGGAAACAGAAAATGGTAAAATACAACAATCACTATCCGTTAGGTTCTTCATTATTTACTGCTACTGCATCACAATAAAAATGTTATTCAATGATAAACAAGAGAGTGGTGTTTCTGCATAAAACACGGGTCAACAACCTCCGGCCTGTAGACGGGCTTGCTAGCGTTGCAGTCTATCCACTATGTACTCTTTGTTCTTTGTACTGTACTGCATCTGGCGTATTTGTACTTGCCACGGCCCCAGAGCAAGACCAACCTCTCCTCTGCCATTCTGTTATTCCTCTTGCGTTTGTTCTGTTTAGAGCTCGACCGATGTATCGGCACACCGATATATATCGGCCCATATGACGATGTATCGTATCGACAAAATTCCGCCGATATATATCGGCAATATTTGCTGATAAAAGTGTTGCGCTGTTGCTTTGCATGGAGCGTTCGGAAACAAGTTGCTACTTCGTCTCTGACCCTGATTGATTAACACAAATGCTCTGTCCTGTTCCCAGCGAACAGAGCCTTCGCGTATAGAGACCGTTGTGCAACAGTCCCGATAAAACGTTCCATGACGTAACACTCGCTCGTAGGTTTTGGCGCGGTAAGCAGATGATTGTCTGCAAACAAACGAGGTTACGCGTATTTGTGTTGGTTGGCTGTTTTACCACTGGTGCCACTCCTAGTGTTTTTCCACTAAATCTAGTGTTTTTTCATTTCATCTAGTGTTCTAGTCTTTTTTATGGCTGTCTAGTGTTTTTTTATAAGTGAGCTGAATGTAATTTATTGCACAATTTTGTGTAATTGCAACTGTAATTGAGACCTTTTCATTTAGTGCAATTGTAATTTGCTAAAAATTCTACCTAATAAATCTTAAATTACACAAGACAATATAAATGTTTTGAGTCAAACCGCTGCGAAGTCACTTGGTCATCTGTTAAAAGTTTCAGTGACCTGTACAAACACAAGCGTTGCTGCTAGACAGACAGACAATGCTTGTTTATTTCGTCCCGTTTTCTTTGTCTCTGGTTTACAATGAGTTGCTATCTCCCGTTTTCTTTGTCTCTGGTTTACAATGAATTGCACAATGTCTATGGTTGGCACTGCAACACATTTTCTGGCCATTTTCACGATGTTTAAGTTTGCTTTTGTAATCTAGTGTTTTTTTGGCGAATCTGTTTTTTATCATGTAATCTCGTGCTTTTCCATAACAACAGAGTGGCAACACTGTGTATTATCAAGGTCTCTCTAGACTTGGCAGCCTTGCGTTCAGCGTGCATCAAAAAAATGCCTACGTCACAGCGAGCAGGACCCAGGTTTGCGAAGTATTCGCTGTTGTATTCATCGCAGTGATGTGATGGTTTTAATGCGTCGCGCATTTTTTTACTTGTTTATGACATCTGAGCGTAGGCACAGATGTCTACACAAGGAGTAAGCCCACTTATGCGCAACATATGTTTGCTGTTTGTGCATTGTTTCATTTAGAGGTAGATTACTATGAGTCCTAGAAATTGCTATGGACTGCAGTAGGCACAACGTATTAAACCATCCCTTTGGTCAAACACAGCTGTTTGAAATGGTCACGTCGCAAGTACAATGCGCAAAGAAACAAGGGTTTAGATTTACCCTACAGTGCACACAATGCAAGGAAGAAGCTGCTAACAACTTGCCAGCACTGAAAGCATAACAGTACTTGCCTATCAGACTGACCCATTTACAGATGTCACAGTCAACTGAGACAAACAAGCTGTCCAAACTTGTCATGTGACCAGTTGAGGCAATCATGTTTGGCTGGTGGCAAAATATCTCCATGTGTGTATATTTTGCCTCACAAGGCATAACAGGAGTGTATATCTTGCCTCATAAAATAATTGTAACTAGTGAAATTATTTTCTTTGTTCATGTGGCCTGAAGAACAATATGCACTGGCAATGGCTTTCATTCAGCTGTAGTTTGAAAGTTTGGCTGAAGGCAAAATGGCTCCAGGAGTGGTTATTTTGCCTCGTGAGGCAAAACAAATACTGCTTGAGTAATCCAAAAATATCGTATCAGCATCGGATATCGGCAATGAAAATTGAAAAACATCGATATCAGCCCCAAAAAAAACTTACCGGTCGAGCTCTAATTCTGTTGCACTTCGAGCTTGTTTTTTCTCAACTTTACAATGTTACTTTACTCTATACCATGCCCGTAACCAGCTTGGGACACCAGGAGGGGCGAAGAGTTTTCCGAGAGGGGCCAAAATTTTTTGATATATGTCCAATATTCTTAAACTATGCCCAACACATTTTTCCAGAGGGGGCGAAAAATTTTCAAGGAGGGGCTTCGCCCCCCCTGGTTACGGGCCTGCTCTATACTGATTCTATTTGTGCATATTAAAACAACTCAGAACGGTGCCTGCGAATTTTCTGTGCGGATAGTCACAGAAACGCTTGTGTTACGCACTCATTAGTGGTGTTGGTGTTCTACCACCTTCCACTGTGAGGTGGGGTGATAGATTCTAAACATTATAGGATGTACTGATGGAAAGCCTTGGTAACTCTGTCCATGTGCAGATCGCTGACGACTGGTGCTAGGGACCTAGGGTTTATTTCGGCGGACTTCTTTTTTCATGAGTTTCGTTCCCTTTTAACCCAGCTTCAGTACCCAGGGCAGTCTTTGCAACGATTTTCTGTTGCGGAGCTCATAACCAATGGAACATCATATTGCACCTACCTTGAAGGGCGTACGCAAGGGGGGTTGGGGTTAACCCCCCTTGAGCTTGATATTTTACAAAAACTTATTACCTGCGCAAAGGAGATTGTTTTCGCATGCTTTTTGCTAGTTAATTTGTCGACTTAATGTAAATACCACGGAATAAACTTGCATGCAAATTTCAAGGAACATTGTAAATGGGGTGAAAAGTAATAATTAGGTTATGGTAGGAATCTGGGTTATCGTCTGCATCCAGAAACCATCTCACCACTTTTTGCAGACCTTTCGTCCATTACGCATGTTTAAGATTGTGTTCCGCGATAGTCCACTTTATCCAAAACAATTGTCTTTATTTTGTCTGCTAAGGCTGATCAGCACAAGCGCTGACCACATTGGCTACATTACCAATTTATGTAGCATGATGGAACTGTTGCACGAGCTCAAAAACAGCAGTTTTTAAAATGGAAGCATTCAGGCAATTGATAATGTTTCAGCAGGGTAAAAGGAAACTAAAAGGATGCCGGACTTCTATACTTAACAAAAAATTGAAAGTTTTCTTGCGTACTTCATGCGCATTCTCAATTCTTGTGTAGTTTAGCAAAATTCGATCTTCAAGCCGGGGTGTGCGCTAGAGTCGTGCGCGGGTTGAAATTTTTTGTCCGCTCCCGCCCCGCAAAATTTAAACCCACCCCGCACCGCAATTTTTCGGTATTAAAACCCGCAGCTGTCCGAAAACTACTAAAAACTCACAACTAGGGCAAGTTTTTGCAGCAATAAAATCGTGAGAAGCATGCATTAATTTTAACAAAACTTGCAGTAAAATATTGTATTTGTGCACAAGCACTTCAAACGAAAGTGATTTACTCAAGCGATTTATTTTCGTATAATGCTAAATATTTCCAAACATTGCCTAGTGAGAAATAGCGATGTTTTACCAACAGTTTGCATAGCATGCCAAAACTTGTGCACGAAGTTGCTTGGCAATTTGCTAAAAAACTTGTGCATGCAGTTGTTTGGCAAGCTCCACAGTGCATGAAGTTTCTTAGCAATTAAACAATTTGGCGTGCAGTTGTGGACTGATGTTTGACCGGGTCATTTCTACAATTGCTTTTAGGTCACTGTTCAGTTCGATTTGGTTATCAAAGAGAACAGAACTATATTGAAATAGTTATAAAGCATGTTTTAAATGAAACTTCTACACTTTGCAAAATACTTGATAGACGTTGCACGAAAAGTTGCATGTGAAAAAGGAAAAAGTTGCAATATCAAATTCCTGGAACAAGCTTAAAACATCGTACCACATAAAATCTGAGTGCGTATTTAGGAAGCTGTAAAAAAGTTGCAAAAACTTGCCCTACTTATAACACCTGAAGACAAGTTTAGCAAGCAGCAAAATCAAGCTATTCATTTTTATCATTAGCAACCAAACTTTTCCACAGATCTGATCTTCCGCGGTCAACAGATTTGAGGTGATAAAAAACACGTTTCAGTCCAGTTGTGACTTGTGACTAGCTGTGCGTTTAGCGTTGTCTTATCCATTTAGAAGGGCTGCTAAACTGAATTATTCCTCACCACGTACGACGGTTGCATTGGAAAATGGTCAATTGCCCACCACAAGGCAAGAGCCTGAGCTAGTGTTTCGCAACAATGGGCTGTTACATCATAATGTTATAACTGCTGCGGGCCTACTGTTCTAAGCGCAATGCTGGCAAACAACTTCAGTCCATCCACGTGTTTTGCGATTTTTGAGCTGATTAAGTTCATGTGCTTTGGCTCCACACTCATTTACCCGAATGAAGAATTTCTCATCCCACGTCCGCCCCGCACCCGCAGCAAGTTAAATTCGCGTCCGCCCCGCAGCAAGTTCAACCCGCACTAGGGTTACCAACTTTCTGTTTCGCCATTCCGGGACACCTTAATACCAAGAATTCCAAGATTGATGCAACAGAAGCTTACGAAACACGATAGACATCAAACGCAACAGCGCGTGCTGCGCGTCGGAGATGATGATTGTGCAGCGTTGGCCTAATAACCTCTAGTTTACACGAACAACTGCTTTTCAGGCCCTGACGAATTGTTCGAACGATTTTACACAGTAAAGACTCTACAAGCCTCGCGTATGAATCACAAAGAAAAATTTTTACATCACAAAGAGCTTAATCTGCTCTGCAGCGTAGCAATTACAAATGTCGCAACAAACAGTTCACAATTATACTCGCAGCTCTCAGATTAAGGACTATTTTCAAAGATATGTCAATCTTAATTTACGGAATTATAGCAATCAATGAATTCTCTCTAAGACAAAGAGCTGTCAGTAACTTCACGGACAAAAGTGACCCAGCCCGGGACACGGGACGCCAGACGTCAATTCCGGGACTGTCCCGGCCATTCCGGGACGGTTGGCAAC
>JGI24021J15306_10001591_pt1 | contig 22650 bp, 15 predicted proteins | sample Ectturendosymbi1_FD_15306 | JGI IMG/M metagenome (IMG submission 15306) | reverse complement strand
AAATGTCTCTCCTGCATGGTGATTTTCCACTGTAATGAAGATTGATTTGCTATGATTAAACCTATCAAACCCAACATAGGCTTGTGAATATCGTCAGAACCGTCGCCAGAATCTCTTCATATTGTTTAAATATTCGCTGGCTGAAATTTATCTGCTGTATATGTCAATCAAATTAACTTGAACGTGAAATTAAGCAAAAAAACATGGGGAGGGCAAGCAGGGGTCAGCCAAAAAAAAGGAGAAAACATGCCCCATTATGACGTCACTCACAGAATACCCCAAATCTGAAACGAAAATATTTATTTTTCAGTCTGAATGAGAAGACTTGCCGAATCCGTAGAGGGTGAAAACACCTCTCTAGCTCAATCGGTTACCGAGCTATGGTGTTGCAAACTTGGACAAAAACGTGGTCGGGGCGGGACGAAAAACTGTTATCACCAAAGCCAAAAACCAACTAGCGCTCATAGCAGAACGGATGAAGTGAGCATCCTGTGAATGGGCCACAGAAGCATTGTTCCCCGTAACTAGCTGGTTGCCTACGTTTAGGAACTGCGCTCTGGGACGAAAAATTAACGCTCTTGGGCGAAATATTGCAAAATAATTGCGAAGCTTATTTTAGCTATAAAGCAATTCACCTGAACATCAGGAACCTTGCTACATTTCTTGAAAGCTACGCTGCCAAGTACTTCCTCTGTTAGTTGTTGATAAATATTTATATTTTCTCTTCATTAGCCTTCCAGGTAATAGCAAACAAAACAAAGAAATAAAAAACCACCTCAGCTAGAGGTCATTTTACACCGTTTTATTTACACGGTTTCATTTACACGTCAAGCAGAAGAAAGGTGTTATCCCTTCACAACACTTTTTCAATAATCACACTTACAATTTACAGTTTTACCACAAATCACGTGCTTTTCGGGCATTGAAGTTCAACGTTTTAGTCAGTAAATTAAAAAATTGGAATTCCAACCTATTTTTTGAATCATCAAATGCACAAACACGACCAAAAGCGTAAATTTACGTTGAAGATATATTTGATGTCGAAAATGCAGCTGTTATATTCGTCAGTGCAAACTCAGGGTTAATGATTTCCTTTGTAATACGGAAATGGTAAAAAATAAAAGATATTCAAAACACGTCCTCCCGAGAAACCGCATGTTGGTTAAGAAATGTTGATTCACATTCACAGTCTCATTTATCATCTTCCAATGATGAAAAATGTATTTTAATGGCTTTCTTGGTTGCCGCCAAACACCAAGTGATACGCTAATTTGCTGTTGTTGTATTCTCCGAGGATTTTGATGAATTTTACATGTTGTTGCGATTTCGCTGATCTTTCCATGGCCATACAATTTCAAAACGGTTTCGGAAACATGCCAACGAACACAACATGGTAGTCACATACTGGATATCCCACATGGCATAGATTTCCTGAATAGTGAATGTATGTTAGCAACAATAACACTAAAAATACCACAAGCGTCATAATTATGAAAGGTTCTGGAAGCATAAACCTTTGAACGTAATCAGTCATTTAACATTATGTAATTTATTGTGAAAAATTCTAGTGCTCAAATGGACCCAAATATTTTGTTTTGGAAATTAATTTTTGCAAAGATATTCAATCTCTGTAAGTAACCTCTAGCACAGTGGTTCTAAATCTGGGTTCGATCGAATCTCTACGGTTCGACGGAGCTGTTTCAGGGATTGGACGAAGGGCATCTGAAACATGGCTAAGAGCGTGGTTATATCACAGCAAGCTAACCATGGTCACCCTTGTAGCAACCCATTTTCACTTTCTGCTATATTGGGCAAAAATAAGGTTCGACAAACACTTGGAAACCTACGCAAGGCTTCGGCGTGTTTGTAAAGGTTAAGAACCACTGTTCTGGCATACAATAACCTGTCGGGAAATGTCAAGGGTTTATGTTCAGTTCAATTTTGTTTGATCGCTTCTTTTATTCTTTTCGAGTTGCACAAGTGGTCAGCAGACGCCATCTGCTTTTGCTTGCGTCGCAGCAAAACGCCTGCTGTCGCACTGAATGCTGCATTGCTGGCAAGTCAGTGGCAGCGCTGCGAGTGATATTTATCCATATGTGCCAGGCTGGGAAAAAGTGTGGTCGCGCTGCAAGTAGGATTTTCACGTATTCGGCATGACTCCATAGATAATTTAACACAGCCTACCACTTAAAAATTGGCTCGTGCGCAACACATTCTATGAAACAAATCAAACATTTTTAAAAGTACAGTAACATGTTAGGAGATTGCTAATTTCGCAAGTTTATAAAACCACTTCAAAGAAACTCTGATGCACTCACGTTTAAGGTAAATGCTTTCGGAGAAGTCAATGCATCGAAAAGGGCGACAGCAGCACTGGTAGAGACATTCACGGCAGTGGCGATACAACAGCACCGAACCAACATCCGAATGTGAAAGAAGCTGCTGGAGCAAACTCTGTTGGGTTTGTTGACTTGCGCTTGTCTTTCGTGTTTTTTAAAAATTCGAACAAATAGGAAGAGAAGGGAAACTGCGAAATAGTAATGGTATCGATATAGTGCAGCAATGCTTGTGTTTATGGCTAATGGCTAGCTGAAACAAAAATGCAGTTCTACAACACACTTTAATGAAAGCAGAATTTTTCCAGCCTCTGATTTTTTGAGAAAACGGTGGTGTTTGTAATAAGAGAATCATGTACACAACGTAGCATACGCGTCTCTTGTAGAGACACTCCAAGTCATGTCAAGCCGAAAATTGCCAAATGGAGCCAAAAATTCTATCACTGTCTCAAGCGCAGCTGCACATTGAATGACATTAATGAAGAGCGCATATTGAATGACTTACTGCGCTTTGATATTAACAAAAAGTGCAGTTGAAGCTTCTGTAATGGAAGCGACTACAATGGTAACAACTGTTTGGCACCACTCCATAAAGTTTAACCACTCCGTAAGTGTAATTTCACAGACACGTTTAGTGCTAAATGGAACAAGGATAAAAATCAGAAAACTCGTGAAAAGGTTTGCACCAAGGTGTCAGTGGAATATAAATCTTCCAACACGCGGTACAGATGTCATAGAATGGCACTGAGGACCACCTGCACGAAAAAAATGTCATATTAAAGACTATCTAAATGAGGACAGGTTGCCAGTGGACAGATAACTTATGCTACAGGGAAAACTTAAACTGGGCCGCACAAAACCTTGTATTGGGCTGCATGCAGCACAGTGGCCGTGGGTTGAAAATGGCTGGATTAGGTGTATGTGTGATTATCTGATTTTAGTTTATTCGACCAGTTGCAGTCCTTCTTTGTATCAAGGTGGTTTTTCAGTTTATATGTGGCATAGATCAACTTCCAAACGCCTCTGTAAATTGGGCAAAATGGCTTTTGCAACTGTTAATAGGAGTATCAGGAACACACCTTCAACCACGATCGCACTTCCAAAGCAGGGGTACATCACGACAGCATTCAATGTAAGTATCGATCTCTGGTAGCAAGCAGAATCATAAGGATCTTCGAAAAATGCGGAATCAGTCAGTGTGAAAGCTGGACCGGAAAAACCCATAAATCCAAAGACTGCAATTGCCACTGCTAAGCACCAGTTGAATCTGTAAAAAAAAATATTGCCCAAAGTGAAAAAGAGCATCTTCTTTTTAAATGGACGAATAATTCGATTTAGCGACAGCCTATTTTCCAAACAACATCATTTCACGAACCATTTCAAATAATTAAATCCGCTCAATTTATGCACGTATTTAAAAAAAATCTGAAGCATGTATCCGCCATACAAGTCAATCTCATATGACTAGAGTAGGCAACAACTTTTGCAATTTTATTGTGATTCAACTCAAGGTAACAATATAGGAAATCATGTGTGAAAACTACACGTTCGACATAAGCGGAAAATTTTCTTGGCATCATTTGAGACAATCAACCAGTTGCAACAAACCTCAGTAATCCTGGAGTAGCAAGGGTTTGAAAAACAGGTTCCTTGTAAAGGCTGTACTGCCTGATCCACAAAAATGAGCAAAAAGACAAAACACCTGTCAAAATAACCATTTTACTGTACTTGCACGAACTGCTCAGTTCATGTTATAATACCGGACTTTGTCTGCAGTATTGCGAAACTTTTGTGTACCTACTATAGATTTAGCATTGTGAAAGTCATTTTGTGATCGAAGTCTCATTCCTTTGCCTAATTTTGTTGAGCCAAAGACGATGCACAGTTTTTCATTATGTGATGAACGCTACTTTAGATGAACAAATCTTCTTTTTCTACAAGTCGATTAGATAAAAGCGTAGATGCAAAATTAGTTATTTATTGTTTTAACAAAGTTTATCTGAAAAAGCCCTTTGTATTAAGGTAAAAGATACTTCCACTTAAATTGTTAATGAAAATGCTAACGAGAATATTTCAAACCGGAAATTTTAACCTGCTGACTGCAGCATTTGCCGAATCCTTGCCCAGAACAAGCAGTTTCCGTTAAACTGTTTCAAGCCTCCAATCCAATTGATGGCTACCATTAAAACACCAAGTAAGACATGGCTGAATAAAAAGAGGCTCATCGGCAAACCAATAAAGTAGAAATCTTTTGAAATTCGCCAGAACCCTTTTCCGAAACGTCTGTAAGTTAATAAAGAGATTATCCAAACTTTGCTTTACTTTCAAACGAAGAAATATGGCTGCATGTCAACGTTGTTAAACTATGATATATTTGCTTCAATGTGTTTGAAACAGCATTAAATGCTGTTTCAAATAAATTCAAGCAAATATATTAATTGTATTATATTACACCTGCAAAACCTTGTTCTTAAACCAAACTCTAAACCCTTTAGCCTTGAATTGGCGATACGAGTATGCTGCTCGAAATGTTAAAAGAAACCAGAACACATGCTAAAGCATTGTTGGAAAACGTATATGACAAAAAAAAATTTACGAAAATTGCGAAGATGTTAATTTTAGGAAAATGCAAATTAAGGTACTTGCACACAAGTAAGCCCGAGTATATTTAATAGAAAACAAATTAATCGATACTGCAGTTCATTCCCTAATTAAATCAATACAATTAAATACATATCGTTTTAAACATAACTCAAAATATGATATTTTCGAATGGTGGTTATTTATCACAAAATGGTTTGCATTAAATTTGCCAATGTTACTAAAAGAGAAAATACCAATACACAATGCTCGTTGCTTATCTGAAGCTCTGCTAGTGCTTAGGCATGCCATAGTACAATCTGTTCGATCTAGAAGGATCAGTCATGCCAGGATATCACAATTTTAGTCAAGACTAAAAAAACAGAGGAGCTACAACAACATCGTAGACATTGTTGGAAAAAATGCAGCCGCACAGAAATTTGTATTCTTATTTTTTAATATATGTGACGCCACTGCAACTTGCTAGAGAAGAAGCTCAGAAATTAATTTTGCTTTTTGCAAAAAATGTAGTAACATTTTTCAAAAACCTATGCAACGAGAATTACGAATCAGGGAGTAAATGTTTCTGCTAAAAACGAATACACACACCTTCATGTTTGCAGAGAAGACAATTTTTCAGCCCAAGGCCTGTTTTTTGGGAGCGAAGGGGTAACGTTCACAAACAGTGGGATCTATTTTCGTTCACAAACAGCGGGATTTTTTTCGCTTTTTGTATTTGAATGTTCATTACTGTAGTTATAAAAATGGTAACCGCATGGAAATCGACGAGTATTTTCAATATTTGTCCTACCCATTCCCAGAAGTAGTTTTATATATACATATATATACAGTCTTTTAGGGTGCATTAGGGACCCGATTCGGGACCCTAGAATTGAAAATTGGGTCCCTAGAATCAGAGAAATCGGGTCCCTACAGGTCCATACCGGGTACCTAACATTTTCCTTACAAAAAAACTGATATATGTATTTTTCGCAGTAAATGACAAGGTTATGGTCAGCTCAGAAACAGGACGGCATCCCTGTTTTCCTCTCTAAGGCCGACAAACACTAAAATTTGGGAGTATCTCTTCCTGCAAGTTTTGTGTGCCCACAAATCCAGTGGTAATTGCTGCATCCCCCTTGGATTTACCAAGGATGGTCATGAAGGTACCTGCTATATTTTTGCAAGTTTTCCATGCCAAAAGCTGAACCAAAAAATAATGACCCTTTCGCAATCACCAGTTATCGACGAAACTGTTGTTATTTCGGAAAACACACTTCAACGTCTGATCAAAAACTAAGGTTTTCTTCTTCTCGTGCGTGTCAGTTATAAGTTTTAATTCGCACAAAAAAGGTTTGGCCTTACTTTCAATGTTTAGGCCTTGGAGGACCAGTGTATTGACAACATGGCTTCATCAGGGCAAATGACTAGTGAAAAAGGTTCAAAAAGTACAGGATGAAAGAGCGCAGTGAAGAGTAGAGACAAAAAACGCTGAAGTAAAAAATGCATGCTGTCCAATGCGATCAAATACGCTAAAAAGGGATAACATCCAACAAAGTGACTACAGATCAACCACATTGAACTTAAAGGACCACATCACCGTACGTCACAACGAAATAAAAAAACATGATAAAACAACGACTAATTCATACAGCTGCAGTCAACCAAACAGTGATTTGGAGATCTTTGACAATGAATCTGAGGATTTTCCATTTAGTAGAGAGTGGTTATAAATAAACTCTACATACGAGAAAAGCAAGGAATATATGTCCGAATTTCTCCAAAGTTGTCCGCAACGTTTTAGTGCGAATTTGCCCTACACGTTTTCTCTCACAACGATCATGAAGACCTTTTGTTGCTGTTACTTCAATCAAGGATCTTCATGTGTTTTTCGTTGGTTTGGAGAAAAGAAGTAACTCGTTGTGCGTCATTTTCCCTGGATTTTCAGGGATTTTGTACGGATTTTTGAAAAATCAAAATTGTTTAGAGGTGCGCTAGCTCCTCCTCCTGCACTACTGATCAAAACACGTCAATCAAGAACACAAAGATACCAAAAAATATTTCGCACAAGGAAGCATCATGTTTAGATTATTGATTTGTGCGTCAAGTTGGTGATACCATTTATCGTCACGACTGTCCAGAGAGTGAAAATCAATTGGATTGTTCGGCAAAATTAACAGTGTAAGCTTCATATACAGAAGGTTTATTCACGATGCCATGGAACACTGAATAGTGCTGTGACAAGGCCATTTGATCTTTGTCATTTTTACAATCTCGTTTGCTTCAATTACTGCAGTTCGGCTTTCTCATGGAAAATTTGTTAATGGTCTGGCCGACATATTGTTTATGGTCTGTCATACAAGTCACTGCGCAAGTGCTGCAGTTGGCGCATGCAAGGTTTGGTTCAGCGGAAAATGTTTATTTTTTGGCTTTATTTGTGAAAAACATGGGACCATGGATTTGTTGTATTTTCTATGGCAACCACAAGCAGCACAGCCATTACAAGGCCTTGGAATTTCTTTGATTTGCTTTTGTATGTTGTTTAAAGCAAGACGCTTGTTGTCCGTTAGTTTTTGCCTAATTGTGGTAGATCGTCTGTAGGCAAAGGTTGCCTTCGGATGTAATCTTTTTTCTTTTTGTGTTAGAGTTAGCAGACAGGGCAAAGATACAGCCCAAAACTGTGGATCCTTATTTTCGTGTCATGTTGGTGGACGTAGTCTTTCTTCCCAACATGACGCCATTGCTACAGTGTCATTTCTCATGTTCAAGTGGAAATTTGCACGGATAATTTTTTCTTTGAATCGGCTAAAGCCGATGAGGCAATCTTCCTTCCTTTGGTTGAAACGCCTCTATGACATTTCTCCAATCCAGATTGACTTGAATATCGCCTTTGGATGGTTTACCGTTAATGTGGTTTTCAACTTGGGGCCGTGAGCCCCTTGGGGGTGGTTTGCCTTTTTTTCTGAGGGTGGCTAGAGCTTCTGATAAAACTATTCATATTTTTTCTATATTTTGTATTACGTACATGGAACCAATTTTCGGCGTAGTCAACATTATAGGATCACCTGGTAAAATTTATAGCCTGCTTTCCATTCAAAATTGTTTTCAAGTCTGATTATGACCATTACAAAGTGTTTTGAGTGTGATTATAATCATTGCACTCCAGAGCACTTTAGCGTTTGGCAACGCACGAATAACATTATGACGTAATAATGTGTTGTGTTGGTAAATTCGATATCTGAATGCGGTAATCAACCAGGGAGTTATTCTAGTGAGTTGTATTCCGTACGAGTCTCTCTCACTCATGCAGCCACGTGCATGAATTTGATAAATGAGTCTTTGTTCCACTGAGAGGTACTGTACGTTATTTTTTAATCGTTGTGCTTTTTGTGCAAACACAACTGCTTTTCATTTGCCTGACTTGAATTTTTCGGATGGGGGTCATTAGGTTAAATTGGGTTGCAGAATGGGTCACTGCATGAAAAAGGTTGAAAACCACTGACCAAAATCATGCAATGACAGTTTACCGGTATGACACACATTGCAAAAGAGCCGGTTTCGATGTCCTGGTGTCATGCAGTGATGAACTTGCAGTTCACTCTTGTCCGCTACTTAGCCTGCATAGGCAAGTTGCGAAGCATACTAGTGGACTTTTTACCGTTGGTCTATTTTGCGTAACAATAACATGACAAAACATGTTTGAAGCATCACTTCAAGTTACAGACGGAGACGTTTTGTCGCATGTAACAGTTGAATGCCGGCATCTTCTCAGATATAAAATGCAGCGAGACAATGACCGCTCACAGCGGGGGCAGCTCGGTTGTGATGTAGAAAGACTAAAGGTTTTTGTAAACTTTAATTTGCACTGTATCGTCAGAAACTTGACAAGGATTATCAACACGTCGACGTTGAACCCTGGAAAAAGTTCTGTAGACGCCCATGTTTTCAGGCATTATGATGATATTTTCGTGATCGAAACTTGCAAATCATGCCTCGTAAGTAGTTCACTCACATATTTAATGTCTCAGTGGTTAAAAGAAAATGTCCATATTCCTAGCAAAGAAACAATGCTTACTAAGCAAGGCTATCCAGATCCAACTCTGCTACCGAGTGAAAGGTTGCTTTTTTTATTATTGAAGTTCCGCTCATTTTATAAAAATCTTCAAAATGTTCATTGTCTATAAACAAATTTTGGAAACAGGAAGCAAGGCTATGTTTGAGTTTCTTATTACCTTGAAATGTTGTAGAAGGAAAGCGCTATGAAAACATACAACGCAACAGACAAAAGGAGGCCGTCCAATGCAAGGAATACAATTCTCCGGTGTGATCTATCATGGTTAGTATAATAATCAGTTGTGTTTTCCCGAGAAAGATTGATTGAATATCCCTCGAAAAGCTGTGCGGTTGTGGTGGACATCGCCCTGATGATTCACTGTTCACAGTTTTGTACAAATGTTACGCTTATACCTGAAAGAAGAAAAAGTTTGCCCTAAATGAGATAAAAGCTGAACATATTCTGCTCGAAAAACTTAACGTTCATGTGTTCACGCTTTTTTGATTGCGTTTTCTTTTCCCACAAATGATGCTAAAAGCAAACAAAGATGACATACATGGATTATCAAATAGGAATTATGCAAAAAACAGAATTTCGTTTTAAATCAAAATGCTATGAAGATTGGAACAATGCACCACAAAATGTTAATCAACAATAAAAGTCAGAGTTTTGAACGCCTTCTCTAAAGGAAGCGCAACATTGAAAGGAATCGCGATTGAATAACGCACATACATTTTATAGATATGCACATAACGCTCATTTCAAAAACACCGCCAACAATTTGAAATTAGATTTATCACCTGCTCACACACGAATGCCCATGATCAATCGTTGTGTATACTGTTTTTTCGCATAATGTCAGATGATCGTACCGCACCAGATGCTCAGCAACTCGTAGGAATACTCGTCGCATGCAAACAATAACAAGGCGTTTATGGTTTCGCGCATGAAAAACTGTATGTGCATTGTACCGGCATCTTAATTGTTGCATGTGTACGGAAAGCTTACCTACTGCATGATCTAACACCATATAGAAATTCACAACGCTAACTCAAAGCTTTATTTGACTCAGCCTGGCTTTACCATCGCTTTCTCCATTGTAATGTATATGGTAACAATTACGTTGAGGAAATCTCATTACAGCGGCAAATCTTTCCAACACCCGCCACCCGATACATCTTCTTTCGCTCGGTAGGCAAATCACAAACCTCATTGTTTTGATCATGCAATTTAAATCACGTTTTCAAGGAACGTTGTAATTTTTAACAGCTCCCACTACCAATAACGCATTCATTCATATCAAACAGTTTTACTCTCGAAAGCGTCCCTACTAAGGTTGCCAGACGTCCATGAGCGCCAAAAGCTGTCCTTGAGTTTGCTATTAAAACTCGTCATGTCCCTGAATCTTGAAAAACATTTTGTTGTCCTTGAGTATTTTCCGGCGTCCTTGAAAAATCTTGAATAGTTTTTAAATTGTTCATCTTTGAACTATTTATTAAATATTGCAAATGAACAGAACAATGTGTAGATATGTTACATCTTAAAACAGTTGTGTAGTAAAAACTAAACTAATCGAGAACGATTGTGTCGTCATGATACGTTTTGTATAATTTCAATTACGTACATGGTTAGCATAGCCTGACTTGCCCACACGTCAAAGCTTGCTGAAAGGGTGAAAGTAGCCATGGGCGTCCGCAGAAAGTTTCCTAGGAGGAGGCAACTTCGACATTTTGCTATCTTTTCAGGGTTGCTGACGTTGCAGTGCAATTGGACGTTCACAAAAAGCTTCTTTCGTTTGAGCAAGTTCTTCTTTTATCCACTGCTTGGTCGCGCTAGATTTCGCGGCAGGTGTTGAGCAGCCATTCGGTTGTTTCAACGTCCAGAAACGTCAGGCCGTGCAGTCCGTGGGGGGTCGATGGATTGGACATTGGATGACGACACGGTCGACGGTTTGTTCTTCTGCGCCACATTCACAGGCCGCAGAGGAGGCTATACCCTATTTGTACAAACAGGAGCGGAAACGTCCGACACCGGTGCGGAGATGGTTAAACCGGACCCAGGCTCTTCTTGGGAGGGTCATTCCAGGGATGTGTGTACCGGTGTCAGGAATTAAAGTGCGAAGTCTTGTGGGGTTTACTGTTTCTACGCCACAACGAAATTGCCCCATGAAAGCACGCGCTCCTTTCGCATCTATTTTGAAATATGTTTCAAGTGGAGCTGTATAGGTATTTGCCACAAAGGTGTGCTTTACTTGGAAGCTCTACTTGTTTCTTGAGCATCAGTATCAACCTGTCTCTTCCTTTCTATTAACTGCGGTAATTCTTATCTACCCATATCTTCAACTTGAGTACAGCCTGTGCACAAGTCACAAAAATCAGCACGCAGAGATGTTATTTACTGGAAATCGATTTTCATTAAATAAATAACATCTGTGCGTGCTGGCTGTCGCTTGTGCACAGGCTGAACTTAAGATAAAGGTGTACTTTCTGTTACTCCTTATAGATTTTGCTCAATTGGGACAGAAATTTCATTATCATTGTGAACTTCACACAACTGAGTTTGAAATGGACTTGAACTATCAACAACTACGTTTGCGGTTCTCTCATTAGATCTGTGCTAGTTGAACAGAACTCACTTCTGAAATCTTTTGTCCGAATTGTTTTCTACACTTCGGCTAACATAAATGCTATTCCTTTTCACAAACTGCCTAATAACCAGTTTTGCGAGCACTTTCCAGAAATAAGTCATAACGATCAGATCAACATCAGCGATCAAAACCAAGAAAGTTAGACACTCGCAAAACTGTTTCAAACAATGAGAAGCAGATCTCCATCTTTACACGACTATTGGATAACTTGAACTTACTAAAATTAGAGAAACAAGCAGGCGTAATATCTGTGCAGAAAAATGATGAAAACTCGCCGCAGCAAATACAGCTTTGCACTTAGTACTCGCTCAGATGTCAGAACTAAGCGTTAACGATTGAGACGTATTTCCACAAGCCTTTCACAGAGGTATTTCTAACAAGCCACATAGTTTTACACTGTATAAAAAGAAGCCTGCATAAGCGTAGCTTGATTAAGCTATACACTCAGGCATGATGGTCACACTTCAATGGATTTTTCAAACTTTTGGAAGCGGAAGCATTGCTACAGATTCATCCCTGCTTCTTGTCACACATTATAAAAGGACGTGTCTTACCGTTATCAGCAGCCACTGTCGCGCTGCATCACCTGCCAAACATGTCTGAGGTCAACAGTTACATGCGGAAAAACGCATTAACTATCGAACTTGAAGTGAACCTTTGAAGATTTGATGCCATGTTATTGTTATGCAACAGCGAGAAACAACAGAACAATGCGCTCGCAAGTTTTGCAACGTGAGTCTGCAGACGAAGGAGTGGACATGAATGAACTGCAAGCTCATCACTGCATCACACCGGAACAGTGAAGCTGGCTTTTGTGCAGTGTGAGTGCCATACCGGTACATAAAATGTTATTGCAAGAATTAAACAAGTTAATTTGAATCAAGATGCTGACTTTATATTTTCTAAAAATTTTTGGTTCTAAGTCCCAATTTCCAGGGGGAAATTCCCGTTTTGCCAACCCTGCGGACGTCCATGAAAGTAGCCCACCGTATCTCTATGAAAAACACAATGTCCTTGAAAACATTTCCAGCGACCAGGCAATCCTAGTCCCTAAGGTAGTAACACAGGAAATCTCGGAACACCACAAGCTCCAACAAATATCTGTTATGTCTATTGGGATGCAGGGCCGGAGAAAGCCATTTTAGGTCTTTGTTCAAGCAGAAAATGCCGTCCCCTGCCCTAGTGCGGGTAGTGGTGTTATGTTTTTGATGTCATCGTGCTCAGTCAACCATGGTATGATCTTCTGATTTTTGAAGACTCTTTCATAAGAACTTTCGCCAAATTTAGCGTAAATTGTCGACAGCTTAACCTTCCACGAACACCATGCAGCAGGGCCCAATGCACAGCTGCAGCTGGCAATAGCTACAACATGATGATATCACCATATCAGCAGCGTATTCGAACAACTATACAACTAACAACTATTATAACCGAAAATCTGGTTGGATTGTTTCCAAACTGAAAAATAAGATTATGTGGCTAACAACATATTGAGAAACATGAACGTAAAAATAAAAGATTTTGTCGCATTTACTCAACAATTGCATTTACGAACAAACACAAAATTTTAGTGCGCGGGAGTTGGTTTGACCGAAATCACCTTTGCTCGACACCCAAGACGATTAACAGCCAAACAAAAATGTCCAAAATGATTGACAGGAAACCGAAAAGCAAACAAAAAAGACGAAATTAACGAAGGGGAAATGCAACTAACAAGCGTGACTATGAAGAAAATCACCAACACCTACATTGAGACAGTTGACCGGTATATTTGACCACAATAACTGTAATCCTAATCGTTTTGCGAAAGAGAAATTCCTTTCGCGATCATGTCAATAGACAAGAAACCAAGTAGGCTACGCCAGTTCTAAGCCAAACAAATTCTGCAGCATGAAAAAAGCTTGCATATTCAACAAAACCATTACCACAAACGCACTCTGCTAGGCAAAGGCCGGACAGTCACATCAGTGCACAGACAGCAGGCGCATTCAACCAGAATATGAAAAACATGGCATGAGAAGTACACTCCGCTTTGCAAGCCAAATTTTCAGCCATCAAATGTTGCATTTTATCAGCACAACGCATAACCGCCGCCTCAATCCTGACGCTAACACTCCTATAATAATATTTCGTTGCTACTCAAACTGAACTGGTCGAGCCTTTGACGAACTAAAGTCACTATATTTCTAATATCAAGCATTTCGATGAATTCACATCTTGCAACTGCAAACGAAAATTTCTTTTAAAACGAAACATATTTAGTCTGAATTGTGCAATAAAATATTTAATGCAAGTCATGTATCACTTCTGTTCGAAAAACACGATTCCATCGAGACATAAACATATCCAGTCTTTTCCAGTTAAATTACACAAAAATACTGATTAAAACAAAACAACACTTTCCGTGCTTTTATCGAAGCAAACTCGTCTATGATTTCATCAAAGTCAGCTTTATATGTTTTGTCCCTTTCTATACTCATCAAAGCTATATCACATAACCTTCCCTGACTTATTGTTAAACAAATGAGGCCCGGAGGTATGAAAGAACCAGTTTACTGAAAGATCGTTCGCAGCTTGCAGTAAATACTGTATAACTGTCATTGTCAGCATTATTTGCAAGGCAATTCGAAGAATGTCAGGAGGACTTCATGACGCGATGATTAAGTTACACGGCTTGAAACCAGCATATTGCAATCTAGACACTAGACTCAATCTAGCATTTTGCAATCTAGACTCAGCATTTTGCAATCTAGATGAGTTAACATTTTTGCTCAACTAGTACGACAGCGATACTAACTGCTAATATTTCAAGGACTAACTAATGTTCTCTACTTTAATCTCTGGACTGGAGCATTGTATTTAGCTAATATATTGGGCAATATTGGCCATCGAAGAAGTTTCATGAAGTCGGAATGGGCCGCAGTGTTTCAAGTAATTTATAAAGCTGTACGAACTTAACAGCAGTTATTTGCGTAACAGTCAAATCCTCACAACCATGGACTTAAACTCGCCTCAGCCAGATTCTGACTAATATATTCTTGCCTGAAATGCAGCAGTAGGACTGACTTATCCTTTCTTACAGCATGAGATGGACGAGTGCTCGTAGATATGGCAAGCGAGCGTTCATGTTCTGTCACAACGTCTGACCCTCGTGTTATGGCATATTAGAATAGCATAGCTTTGTCATAATGCTTAGTGGTGCTAGCGTAACACGTCTTAATGTTTTAGGTAAGGGCGAGGTGTTGATGCAGCTTTGCAGTTTATGAATGCATGGAGCAAGGGCCTAATTAGAGGGGTAAGGAGGAACAATTCCACGGGCGCCGAATCACCATGGGGACGCGGAATCACTGCGTGGGGCGCCGAAAAGGCCCAACAATGTCACAAGTAGGCTACATTTTTCAGAACAGTACATTTACTTCCAAAAGACCTCAGGTTCGAACATGGGGGTTCCAAACTTGCTTATTGTCCCTGACGCCATCTAACCTTGTTTCGTCCCTGGCATGGGGCACAAAAAGAGGTTCAAGAAACTGTACATGAAGATCTTTATTTTAGCCAAGCAATTTTTGCGCCCCTATCAATGTGGAGCCCATGGCACGTGCCATGCCTGTCATACCCTAGATACGCCACTGCACGGAAAGGCTTTGCGTCATCTGTACCTTTCGATAACGTAAATAAACAAAAAAATGTAAACCACTTTTGTCCTTGATTGTAAGCTGCACGAAATGATGACGAAAACTTTTTAAGTCGCGGCTTACAATTGAAGTAGCATGGCATACAAAATTTGCAATGTAGGCATGGATGCCGGAAAAACGGTATGGCAAGGGGGGCAGTAAAAGGTTGAGGTCAATGGAAACTTATGGAAAAACAAAAAAATCGTTGCTAGCTTTCCTTGCTTCTGTTCAACAACAATGTTGACCTCAAAAATAATAAAACAAACTGTAGAAAAATTTGTTGCAATTTGATCTTGATATACCATGAAAATACCTATGCTGCTGTTGTGAAAAAGACACATCCACCCAGTTGCTTCTTTTTGGAAAGGCCTGGGCGCAATGCCCCCGGTCTTCGGCGTCCCTGCTTACCAGGGCTGCGAAGTCGGATGTTTTTGGGTGGAGTCAGATTCCTAAGACACGTGGAGTCAGTATCAGAGTCGGATTTTTGTCCGACTCCGCAAGTCCAATTGAATCATTTTTTCATCACACTCTGTTGGAAATTCTTGTTGAAATGTTACAATTTCTTTTGAAACTTTTATTGAAACAAACAATTCTTGTTGTGTACCACGATTTCCATTGATTGCTAGTTGGTACCAAATTGTTGACAGCCAAACTTCATTCAAGCTATGTTAAGGTGTCGGAAATTTTGGAGAGGTCGGATTTGGAGTCGGACATTTTACCTCCTACTCCTCAACCCTGCTGCGTACCGCTATTAACAGTCACTTTCTTGCTGCAAGCATTACCTGCCAAGATTCAACCGTCACAGTAACATGCGGCAAAACACCTACTGCTACTATCTTTGCTTGAAGTGAAGATTGGGAGATTTGTTACCATGTTATTTTTACACAATAAAGACCTACAGTAGAACAATCCTCTCACAAGTTTGGCAAAATGCCTCCGCAGGCAAAGGAGCTGACATTAGTGAACTGTAAGCTCACCACTGTATGACACCAGAACAGTAAACCAGGTTCTTGTGCAGTGTGAGTGTCATAGCGGCAAATAAACTGTCATTGCAAAAAATAAATAAATTAACCAGAATTGACCTGCTGACGTCAGGTTTTCTAGAAAATTTTGGTTCTTAGTCCCAGTTTCCAGGGGGAAATGCCCGTTTTGCCCCCTGCGGACGCCCATAGTTTTGACGTACCACGAGTTCAAAACTGGTTGCTTGAGTTTAGTGTAAAAACGCAATATGGTAGTCATGCTTTTCGCATTTACATGTTCAGCAACAATGTTGACCTCAAATATAATAACAGATTTATTTTATAAAAAACGATTCTGAATTTTATGTGTGCTCGAATCGCTGAAATAAATTTGTTTCAAATCGATCTTAATGATTCTGTCATGTAAGGACGCCTGTGCCGCCGTTGCCCCTCCTTTCAAAGGGCAGGTGGGGCAGTGCCCCTTGTATGCACCCCTGTTCTGGCGTCCCTGAATGTAGGTACGGATGGGAAATAAGATTTACTAAGGTAAAGAAAACATCAAACATTCATGAAATTTCTAAACGTAAATCCTCGCATATGACCGCTCGGGGATGAGTAGCTTAAACATTTTACGTAAATAAACTGTACATTCTTTAAGCCAAAATACTTTAAACCGCACAAGTATTAACCACACTATACAAGAACTCTCGAATATGAATGATCCCGTTGATTTTTCACCGGGTGCCTCAATAAATTTTCAGGGTGGCACGAGTCCTTATGCACTTACACTTGACAACGTTGAAAGTTTTATCAATGAATTTTCCAATAAATACATTTGTATTTACAGCTTAGCATAGCTAAGGTGCTTGAAACAAAGGACAAGCACTTAAGGGAGGCGTGGTAAAGGTTAAGAACCACTGTGTTTGACTGACTGGATTTCAATTAAAAGAATTTATTTCTCGATAACAGAATCTTTTTCCATAGTCAACGTGTTTCTGAGCAACATAGGCTGTTCAAATTTGTGAAATGATTGCCAACTGTTCATATTGCACTGAGATAAAAGAAGAGCTAATAGCGAATGTATGACAGTGCTTCCGCTTTCTCAATCATATACACCACATGTTCGGACACCTCTGATTCTGAGAAAGCACTTTAACACAAAGGGTACGAAACCTTTTATTGCATACCCAAGAATATGTAATAAATATGTAATAAAAACGTCCCACATGTTCAGTTGCTGTACTTCTTAACCATTAAAACATATAACAATCAAGATGAAAATCAGTTTTTAAAATGCTTGCCTATCTGACTGCAGCCTCACGGTATCCCAAGATTAAAACTCAAGCTTACGTTTAAGCAATTTTTGATGTCGCTACTAACTACTAGACCAGTGCTCTTCAACCTTTTTTGTTACGGTGCACCCTTAAAGATATTTTGACGAACTCATGCAACCTATTCAGTTAAACACTTAAAATCATGCACCCTATTTACTTAAAGACAGCCTAAACTCATGCATCTTATTTACTGACACTTCCCCCGTGTCTCCCACCTAATTGCGCCAATGTCTGTAAGTACCCTGGTCTAAATAAGCAAGTCACCTAATTCAGTAACTCAGCTACATAATTCAATGGATATGGTCATTTTCCGTTGCTTATGAATCACAAATAATCATCTAATTACAACAATTAGCTTGAAATGGTCTGATGCTCATGCACCACACTTTAGAATGCGCAAAGTCTAGGTTAAATCCAGAGAGTCATTGGTCCGTTAATGGTTCATTTTGCTAACACAAAGTTTTGTAAAAATTATCTGTTTAGTATGACAAGTTTGGGATGCACCTTTGTGAACCCTTTCTTAGTGGTGCACCCTAGGGTGCACCGTGCACACCAGTTGAAGAGCGCTGTACTAGATTATTGACAGATTACAAAACTGCTGTTAATTTAGCTATTGACCGATCTTTAATATCCGCTATTGAAGGATCTTTGATGTGCGCTAATAACTTTGGGTACAAGTGTTACCATCACCGCCAAGACCATGACGTCGGTGATTAAATCTCGAACTTGAATCCAACGGTGATCATGATTAGCAGCTTGTGCAACATGCAGCATGATGCAAGTGTCCATTTCATGACTGCATGGAACCAGAGAACTCATCTTTTTGTCGAGGAACGCCGATGACTGCTTCATCATCAGTGACTACCAGTTCCTTTCCCTTATTCTGGGACTGCACCAGTATAGCAAATAGGAAGTGGAATAGCTCATCCTTGTTTGCATCCACACGTAAGAAACTCTGCCAGTTTCCTTATAGTAATACGGTATTCACCACACGCTTTCGCACCACATTTCCTCGTTTCTCTCTAGTTGCCGTCTTCAATAAGTCAACTTTACTATTGTCCCAAACAAGATGGAGACGTGATTCACCAAAACGCTTCCGCTCCACGCATGGGCGTCCGGAGAAATTTTTCCACGGGGAGGAGGAAATGTTGACATTTTGCTTTCTTTTAGATGGCTAATGCTGATGATCAGGTCCGCAACGGTGGGGGAAATTTGGCAGTTTCCCCACAAAATTTTCAAAAACTTGTTTAGTTGTTAGGTACAACAACAGATTACAATCCTTTTGTCCCCCCCCCGAAAATAGTCCAACCAGAAAATATCAGCTGTTTGCGGCCCTGTGACGATGCAATGCAATTGGACGTTAACAAAAACGCTTTACGCTTTCTACAAAACGTGCACTTTGCAAAGGATATCTTGTCCGAATTACCCAAATTTGCCCGAAAAACTTTTATGCGACAAACGTTCTCTCTGCAAACTTTCTGTAGCTATTGGTAAATTATGTTTTTATCTACCATGTTGCCATAGACTATGGAAAATGTGGTACTTGAAATTTGGTTCTTAATCATCCAACTGAAAAAATTACGCTAGGCTGTGCAAGAACACTGTCAGAAGCCAACTGACTCAGTATTCTTAAGGATCTGTCTCACAGTTTTGAGGTTTTCCATTCACATTCCAGCTGTTGCTGTCAGCAAGGAACCTCAGAAGCTGCTTCCTTCTCTGAAGACATATATGTGATATTCAGTGGCGTAACTAAAGGTTTGAGCCGGGAGGAACGTAACTGAAGGAGCCCTCTGTCCTGGCTACCGTAGGCGACCCACTAACCAACACTCAGAAAAAAGTTGAGAAATGTTAGTGAATCCGGATGTGGATGTCTATTGCTAGCTAAAACCCGAAAACACCCCCAAAAAGTCAAAAAAAACAACTTACTGAAAACCAAAAAATACTAAATATCAAAATATAAGCTAAGTGGGGGCCCGGTTTTTACATTTAGCTTGCCAGGGGACGGCTTGCGTCCCTGCCAACCCACCTGTTATGCCACTGGTGATATATGTGGCATGTATCATAATATCATATTATTTATTTTATAACTATGCCGTGAGTATCGCAACATTGTCTGTTCAACTGTACATACATGAAACAAATTGAATGCCAGAATCTAATTATCTAAACGGTGTAGTTACAATTAAAAACTTAAGCTTTTTTATACTTGCGTGGCATGGACTCTACTAAAATGAAGTAGATGCCCTGCATCATACACCATTACTTCTGTGTACAATTAATAAAGCACTGAAATGCTTTCTTTTGGCAAAAGTTTCAAATAAGTCAGTTATCTACTCATCAAGACACGAAGATACTTGAAACGGTTTGTTGATTTTGAATATATTTAATGTGCTTCTTATGATGCAATACACTTATATTAATACACTCAAAAACAAGGAAATATAATTTAATTAATGATGTTGTAAAATTCTGAAGCTTCTTTTCCAAAATATTTTGAGATTTTGCATAAATTTGTCACAAACCAAAATTTTTGGGAATGCGCTTGCAAGCCTTGCAATCCCAGCTCCTACACCACTGTTTCTTCACTACAAAGAAAATGCCAAACGTTACGGCAACCAGGGCCCCCATGAGAAATCTTTTTAGGCGGAACAAAACCCATTTGGGGCCCCTAAGGTTTGCAAAATTATTTTGAAATAAATAGAAATTGAAGCTAATTAATGTGCATCAAACTTCGACAAGAAGTGCTTGTTTGTCGTACCGGTATTCATGTAATGTGACAATCTTACCATTTCTTAAACATGACTTTTAAATGTTCGTGGTAAAATCTTATCAAGGAGGAAATTAGAAAAAAATTGCCCAGTCTCAGAATGATTGGAGTCTATCGAGGTTGAATAAAACGCTGCTGCTGAAATGAGATCCGCGATTTCATTTAGCAACTGTCTATAGTCCTAACCTTGAAACGACCTTACTTATTTTACAACAAGAATGAAGGGACAGAACGAGACATTTTGTCAACCGACTATTGCTTCTATTTTTGACCGCGAGCCACAATAAATGGACACACGGGCCACAGGCCGGCGACCACTGCTTTAAGGCATTTTGTCGTAATACTGTGTTTGTTTCTCCTGTATGGTTTCGAAACCTTCAGATTACTGGCTGTGTCTGCTAATCCTAAACTCACATTTTGGTTAGTTAGATCCTGTATCTGCATGCGGAGCAAGTTTAACAATCAGCACAACGCACAGCGCACCGACGCGGTGTACTATAAGCAGTTTCGTCCTGCACTGCAGTTTTTATTGTAAACTTTTTAGTTATCTTACACATATGCGCAAAATTCGAGGGCTACTCTTATTAGCTTTTACTGTGAACTGGCACGTTTCCATTTAAATTTCACTTGAAGTATCTCTTAGTTTGAAACTCTTGATTCATTGGAGAGAGTCTTTATTAAGGATTTGTTTGAAAATGAAAGACGTAAAGGAAAAATCAGTTCAATGGACAGGCTGGGGCAGTAATCGTGAATGTCTTAAAATCGACAAAGTAGTCAAACATTCAAGTTCAGCAGAAATAATTACTGCTACTGCCGATACTACTGATATAATTATCAGTTGCTGATATAACTATCAATGCATCATATCAGGAAAATGCACTGCCAGCAATTCACATTAAAACGCATCACACTGGCTTACTAAACCCATTAGGCCAAACCAGTGTTATCACCTGGACCCCCCTCGAATAGGCCCTAACAGTCACTCAAATTACGCTTCGTTGGCGCATTAATGCTTCTTTTTCTTTCTTGCTTCTTTTCACACAGTACCCAGTAAAACTACGTGGCTCACCACTGTCAGCAGTCTTGCTGCGTTATCTACCAAATATGTCTGCTTTCAACAGTCACACGCGGCAAAACGCCTTCTTCCTTAACTTCAAATGAACACTTGAAGATTCGTTGCCATGCTATTGTTACGTAATAAAGACCAACAGTGAAACAATTTGCTCGCAGGTTTTGCAACCTGCCTCTGCAGGTGTGAGTGAACTGTAAGCTCATCACTACATGACATCAGAAATGCAAATCTGGCTCTTGTGCAGTGTGAATGTAATACTGGCATATAAACTGTCCTTGCAAGAATTAAATCAATTAATGGAAATTGACCTACTGACTTCAGGTTTTCCAGAAATTTTTGGTTTTAAGCAAGACCGTCGCCAGGATTTAGCAGCAGGGGAGCCAAAAACCAGAAGGATGGGCCAGAAACTAGAAAGGGGCCTGATTTTTAAAATAGTGTATTGGATGAATGCAGCAACCAGGGGACCAAACGTGAAATGGGGGCACAGATTTCAAATGGGGGGCCTGGCACCACTGGTCCCCCGCTGGCAACGGCCCTGATTTTAAGACCCAAATTCCAGGTGGGTGTAAATGCCAACTTTCCCCCCTCCTGCGGATGCCCATGGCTTCACGTGCTGTATTGGATAAAGTATTGGCGGGTGTGTTCTCCACATGACTTGAAAATACCAGGTTTTGCCATTGCCACAATCACTGCCCCGTGAAAGACAATAGGTGCATCAGACTGAGCTTCAGCATGCATCGTCTAGGAATCTAGGCGCACCAGTAAGGCACTTATGCTGCTTAGGTGTAACTTACACATGTCAGTGAATGCGAGACGACATGCTTGATTTTCATAACGGAAGAACTCTCAAATTTCCGTCACGATTTTGAAATACTATGTGTTGGAGGCACTGCGTCCGCCAACACCGATAAGGGCAAAAGTGCAGTATTAGAAATTGTAGAAAAGTGACCAAGTTCCATGACAAGTTTGCAGTTAAAACAATGTGCGATGCGCTCTTTGACTTGCAGTGAAGCGCAGTGACCAAGCGAGAGAAATTGCTACAACCGTGCGTACATATATTTGTAAGCAAAGAACGATGCAAGCGTCGAGTATGATTGGTGACAATATTATTGTAAAGAGATTGCGGTGTTGTCTAAAAATGAACTTGTGAAATTCATATTTGTGCGTATGTATTCGCATAAATTATGTATACGTTTTTAGGATATTATAATCTGTTCCAAGCAATAGAAA
>JGI24021J15306_10001588_pt1 | contig 22661 bp, 13 predicted proteins | sample Ectturendosymbi1_FD_15306 | JGI IMG/M metagenome (IMG submission 15306) | reverse complement strand
GAATGTGATTGTCTGTTAGTGTCTACGTTTGAGGTTATGCACAGCCCCATGGGTTCTGAACTTGTTGACCCATCTGCAGATCATTGAGTGGACAGGAAATTTACGTCATCCGAACCGTTCTTTGAATTGCAATTGAGCTGCGTGAATAGACTTCTACCAAAAATATGCCTCAACTATAAATATCTTTTGCTCAGTAGTCCATGGCATCTCGAAGGTCAATTTTGGTAGACTCTTAGAACATTAATTCTACTTGGAAAATCTGACAAATAAAAAGAATTGATTAATTATTTCAAAAGTTATTCAAGTTTAGGTGATGACCATTTTTTTGTGTCACCCTGTACCATGTGATTCACAAATAATGGCAAAAAATAAACCTTTCCCGCTGAACCAAACCTTGACATGCACAAACTATGGTACGTATTTGTGCAGCGACTTTTGTCACATGCCATGAAAAATGTGTCGGGCAAACCATGAACAAATTTTCCGCGAGATGGTCATTGCACCGCAGTAATTGGAACAAACGAGATTGTAAAAATGACAAAGACTAAATGGTCTTATCGCTACACTATTCAGTGCACCATGACATCATAAGTAAACCACCTATCCCTACGAAGCTTACATTGTTACTTTTGCCGAAGAACCTAGTTTTCACTCTCTGGAGAGTGTGAAGATAAATGGAATCACCAACTTGGCGCACATATTGATACTCAAAGCATGATCCTTCGTCGTGTGAAATAATTTTTGCACTTTTTTGCGCTGTTTATTGATGTGTTTTGACCTTTTTCACCACCAGCGTGCTGACCAATGTTGATAACATCCATCACATCATTTTTAAAGCCTCGCCTTAGAGTTTGGTTGCCAAAGCTACCAATGCAGTCTTGCTTATCCGTTCTGTCTCGCTCTGAATCATACGATGTGTCGTTTCTGGCGAGTGGGTCCATTGCCTTGCTCAATAATGACTTGGCATCAGTTAGATTTGAAATTCCAGTGAACGCAATTGTTTCAGAAAGGCGTATTTTCCAGTTTCAATCGTCGCAATTTGTGTTTTATTCACTTCAGTCTTGGGCTTGTTTCCTTTCCTCTGTTCTTATTTAAACCTTTCAACGTTTCACCTGTAAATATTGCTTGCAATTTTTAGGACTGACGATGCGCAATGTTACCCGAAATCGATTTCCTATTAAAAATTTTCCGGTAGATCCCTGCTTATCTCCCATGTGGAGAGTAGTTTTACTTGAACACAGATTAAAACAACAGCTTTCAGAACTTGTTTTGTTTCAGCAACAGCGCATGTCGCAAACAAAAACAAAACGAGGCACCGATCATCTGACGTCACTTCTTCGAAAATACTCGGTAAATTTGTCGCGTCGATTGGATATCTCCGCCAACAAAGGCCTTCGGTGCTTTAATTTGTTGCGTCAGACAAAGTTGCAGACTGGGCGCAGTGGGCATGACAGAGAGTCTCAAGTGCACGAGCTGATCAATTGTCGAAACCGATGCAGCAGAGCACGAACGGAATTACATGGGATCCAAAGCGAATACCTCTGTGTTTAGCGGCAAAACTAACAATGAGCTAGTGGTGTGAACGCTGGTGCAACTGCAACACAAAATTATCACTTACTGAACTTTTGCGCTTGTCGTTGCTCAAAACAAGAACGGAATTTAGCAATTACGCGGTAATGCCGCGCTTCGGGCTGATTCGCGAGTTTTGACCTTGACGAAGAAGTATTTACTTAGAAATTCATGTGTGGACTGACGCGTCTTGCGTGGGACTTTGTTTTGCTGTTCTCCCGGATACCGGCGCGAGAAGCCACTCCTCGATTTGTTTAAAACAAGCATTGGCAGATTTTCAGAAATAGACAGATACCGTGAATTGTGACAGCTTCGTCTTCCAAAAACAGAAAAAACTAATGCGGAAGATGACACCAAGGGCGGATCCAACCAGTAAAATTAGCGGGGAGGCGATTTTAGTGATATTTGGTAGTTATGTCTCATTACGGGTTCACTACTGTAAGAGAGATGAAGCATACTTCACAACACTGTTGCGACAAATCAATGGACGGCAAAATGGCCTTGCATCGCGAATGCTGTTTTCCGAATTGTACAATACCTTGGTGAATAAAGTTATTTTCCTAGGTTTTAGGGGGACGATCGCCCCTCCCTGGATCCGCCCCTGGATGACACGCAGCTCGGGCATGACAATCTTTTTGATCTGCAATGACAACATCAACTTACCCGGTTACATCGCCTTCGGTGTTAACAATCTCGCTCCTCCCAAAAAATATATGTTATTGCTGTGCGGGCCAAGACGCAAACGTACCGACGAGACCGCGAAACGCTCCTCAAATGCTGCTTAACTACAAGAAAAAGTTAAAAGCTTGCAATTCGCATTTAAATCCGTCTAACCACACCGAGAATTTGGGAGGAACAAGATCAGACATCCACTTTCTTATTTTTAAATCGCAAGTAAGATGCATATTTTTGGAGCCGCGCTGTGCATAGCTTCTTTTGCAAACAAACACCAAAACTTGCTATAGGACGGTGGGGCACTGAGACAGATCTGACTGATGCAAGATTTTTATCTTTCTCTAAAAGTAAAGTTCACGTTCATCATATCTGTGCAAATGTTTGGTACTCTTTCCCAGAGGTGTAGTGCCATAAACAGAAGCGTGGCATCGTACCCAAAAACCAACCATTATCAGTAATTACAGAATTATGTGAAAACGTTCTAAGCAAGAGATAATTTATCATTTGTTTATTTGTGCGACGTCTGGAGCTACACACAAGAAATCCGAGTAAAAATGCACATCTTCAAGTCAGGTTAGCATGAAAAATGTGTGGAAACGCGTTGTGTCACCAGTTCCCGGCCCTGCTTTGAACGCCACCAGTTTCGTCTTACTTTGCAGTGTGCATTGCTGTTGCCACGTGTGAACTTCATTATACTGCCATACTTTAGGTAAATTAGGGCAAGACTTTACCTAAAGCCACTGCACTAACACATTGCTATTCATCTGACGTTTCTGACTTGTTGATACTATGAAAAGCCAATACACACAAAATATTATTTCATCAAATTGTCAAACACCATCTTAGAAAGGTGGAACTATCAACAACAAATGCTTCAGTCAATGTTTATTTGCAATGCTAAAAATGTAATATACGAGTTCGAGAGATGGCACAAGGTCTTGCCTTTGTGCAGTTTCGAGAAAACAGGTTGGCTATTTAAGAAGAACTTGAAACCCTTTCCTACCAAGTAAATCAAAAATATTTGTTTAGTGTAAAACGTTACCTTGTATGAACAAAAGTGATTAAAATCAATCGTTCTACTGAAGTTGCTTCTGTAGTTATTGAGCAAATGCAAAAATCGAATAAACGCTTTTGAGTCTGAGTGACATTGAATGTTAAAGTTAACTGTCATTGCGTTGTCTGAAATCACTGGGGATGAAAACAGAAATACTGAAAGAGCAAAAACATGAAACCTGTGAAGTTACGATAATCGAAAACACGGCAAAACCGAACGTTTTTAAGAAAATAAATTTTCCGCGTATCTTGATCGACAAGGCTGGTAGTTTACTCCGTCATCACACTCAGGGGAAAGCTGCCTAATGCTCGGTTGTCACCTCGGAAACGCTTCTTAAAATCCCAGACCAGTTTTACTTTTAGTTTAAACATCTGTCCTGTCATGTATAAATAATCTGCATGGGAAAGCGCTTGTTCTTGGACCTCAGCCCATTTGAAGTTATTTTGAAATTATTTTATCGCAGAAATAATCGAAAATTAAAAAACTTTCAAATCTGACGATCAAAACCAGTAATTAATTTTGCACAATTCAACATGAGACAGCACAACAAGCTTTGCGACAAACACAACCATGAAGCACAAGGCACCAACAAGCAATTGCAACCTTTATTTTTTACATCAGAAGCATGAATGTCAACCATTCCCCGCTGTGGTTCATGCAAAGAAATTTGAATATGCAACTGATCTGTAACTTCCCTGGTGTAGAAATCGTTGTTTTTTGCGCAACTCATACAATCTTTTTTATCAGCCCTGACATCGACACTTATTCCGGATTTGCGATATTGACCTTTGCATGCCCATACTTGGTGGTATTTCAGTAATATGTTCCCTGCATTTCGTTAACCCAGAAAAGAAATTCCTACATTTTGATAAGCCAGAAAAAACACCCTTGAAAGGAATAAAACTGTGGCAGTTATTTTTCTAATTTCTTTCAAATATATCTCCTGTTTTCAATTTCATTTGAATATGGTGAATCTCTAAACTATTTTAGGGGTTCCTAAACCTCTAAGAACATTCCCTTTTATCTTTAAAACAGTGGCTAATTTTTACCAAATATTGTACTCACTAAAATAAGGCCATCTTCACTGCCAAATTTTCTCATTTAGTTTGAACATCGATGGTGTTAGTTGGTTTTACCCAGATAAGGTGCCAGTGTGCCAATAGCGATATTTTTTAAAACACTTTTTGCTAAAATTAAAAAAGACATACACTGGCTGGAGTATTTTTTACGGGCTTGGAATTATTTTCTGAACGTAATGTATTAAAAACTAAACTTTTCTTTAACAGGTTCAATTCATGTTGAGCAGGCGTTATTCATGTTGAGCAGCCGTTAGTCAGTGAATTACCAACGCTGAGTTAATGTCCAGTACATTTGCTTGCATTGATTCGGGGTTAGTAAAGACTTCACTGGACCACAGCTGCTCGAGAATCAGGACCACAGCTGCTCGAGAATTGGGACCACAGCTGCTCGAGAATCAGGGCCACAGCTGCTCGAGAATCAGGGCCACAGCTGCTCGAGTATTCCTTCAACGTTTCAACAGACGGAAAGAAAGATATTAAATTGAAAAATTAAAAGGAAAGAGGGCACGCAATGTTGTTTCGATGCTTTCCTAATCATTTTTGGACTCGTGCAGACCACCAGGCAACATGTAATTTGTATTCTATGCAGAGTCTCGCAGGATTCAAGCTGCGAAATGTGACTTGCTCCTGATCAGTTATATTAATTGCTTATTAATATAGTTTTAAAAAATTGAAATTTAGAACGTATGCCGTGGGTTTATCATTTTTCTCCTTAAAACTTTATCGAAATGTTTATATTCCTATCGTAATCTTGGAAACTAAACGTTAAACGAGTATTTTAGATAAATCCACACCCAGCAAAACCTTGACAAGGCTAAAACTGCACCATCATTCAGTCGTGTAATCATTCGAAATTTACGAATTCATCCGTGGTTTGAACCAAACAGTGCCGATTTAGACTTTGGTCAGAGGTAATGTGAAGGACAGTGATTTATTTGGATTAGTTTTATATTTGAGAGCAGGTGCTAGGGAGTTTATAGAAAAAAGCGTGCTTTCAAATATTTCCATAGCCTTTGTTTACAGACTGCAGCAAGTCTCCAGTCCTACCGGAAAAGAAAAGAAGTGCCTACTCATTCCCAAACATTTCTAAACAGTAGGCAAAGGTAATTGGGAATTTACACAATCAAAAATATTTTTTGACACTGAGCACGTTGATTCTTTGTCTATAAAATTTAAAGCATTCGGTTACTGGAAACAAACAAACCCATCGTTAAAAGAAATTTTGACAAATTCAGTATTGAGTTCGTAAGTTGAATTGAAGGTGAAGGGCAGGCGAAAAACTGGCAGGTGAAAACAGAACTGCTGCCTTTATTCGTGGCTGACAAGTTTTGCTGAAGGCGACCTGTTCCACCTGCACTCTCAAAGATCCGAGTATAGCAGTGGCCTGCCAACTGCCAGTTTTTCGCTAAATGTGGAAACTTGCCTAGGTCTCGGTACGCGCCTATATTGCGTTTCATTCGCAAAATGTGAAATTACAGTCGTAAATGTTTTCAACGAACTGATCCTTTCGCAGATTTTGCTTGTGGTTGTGATTTTATAACGCTGTTGACAGAACCTACTTTTAGCAGCGTATCTAAATAAGCTGACAGGAAAGGAGAAAACCCTCTGCGAAAGCTCAGAAATGATAAAAAATTAACCTCCAACTGGGCAGGTGCATTGGCACAACAACAACTTTTCTGATTATATTCATTTTCGAGATTGTTTTCTCACAGCTCGCATCCGCCATCACGACTCTGCTTGTTTCAGTTTCACTTTTTAGATGCTTTTACAAGCGTTGGAGAAACTGAAATTGCAAGAAAAAGTACTCATAGCAAGGTAATACTTCCATTAAAGATTGAAAAGGTAAAGAAACAATTAACGGTTTAAAAAACTTTGAATGATGCTTGACAATTTATAACTTGTATTTTGCGCAAGTACTTTATGTATTAAGCTTTAAATCTTCCAATTCTTAAGAAGATTTTAGATTGAGTGTGTAGCAAAGTTTTCTGACAATGTTATTTTTCAAAAGTAATATCAAGCGTTATTTTAGTCCGCTAAGCAGTGGTCAGGACAACTGAACATAAATCACCAGGAGAACTTTTTCGTATGAGCATGCAAAATCACAAACGTCCGGTGGAACATTCTTAAATACCGTAAAAATCGTTGAAACATATCGACGCAAGGTGTAGCATATTATTAGTTTGAAATTCTCTGATTGTGGTAAGATGATTAGCAAAATTCATGAACGTGTAAGACCGCCATCGCAAAATTCTGTCTGTTTTTATGCAGATCTCGCAGCTTGATGATTCAAACAACTGAAAAGATCAATAAGAAAAACAACAGTTTTTAACATGAGTTTAAAGATGTAATCGGCATACATGCTGTTCCTGGTTTTCGATCTGCACGGGTGCGAAAGCACTACAGTCCAGTTATTTCATGCATGGTCAAGCGATGTCTTTACTTCTTCGTTCCCCTAACCCATGTTTCTCACTGCTGGGCGTGTGCATTGCACATAAAGAACTGTTACCACAAATCTTACGATTTTATACAGAATTGCACCATCGTATGCAGAATTGAGACCTCAAAGGTAACCGAATTGTATCCTCAAAATTCAGAACAGAATTGTAACCTCAAAGTGTGCGTTTCACGGAAGGGAAATGGCGATTAGATTCGGAAAGATGTAATTTAAAGCTTTCTGCGGAAGAAGCAACTCAATGGCCAGGCCTTCCAATATCTCCAAATTTTACATTTTCTATTCAAATAGACGATGTTTCGGAGTAGACTTTTTGAAAAGCTTTCATGTTTTATGTACTTTGATATTTTGGCGCATGTTCCCACTCACGCAATAAATACTTCCATCGGAGACGTTTTCCCCAATGATTTATTGCTCTATTATAATTTGTGTGGATTATATTCAGTTTCAGAACTGAAATTAAACCCTGTTGCAGAAACGCTTTGACAAAGCAATGAGTTACCACACTTCTTATTTGCCTCAATGCTGTAAAAGCAGCACTCTTTCGGAGAACGATCCAAACATAGCTTCGCAGGATTAAAACCGAAGTGCTCATCTTTAGAAAAACCACTCAAGCCTTAATTTCATCCACGGCTGGTACGGTGTACAGCTCCGGTAAGCGGCTTCAAGCAACCGAAATCTGTACACGATCGGTGACCTGCTTGGCATGTTTAACAAATACGGAAACCTCGCGATAAAGCAGCGGTGCTCGTGATGCTCAGTATCAAAGCAGAAAAAAGCAGCCCAGGTAAACTAGATGACGTCACGCGGCATAGCTTGTTGGCAACTGAGAAAAACCGTGTGGCAACCAAAGTTTCCCACTTTTGATTTTCTTGAACGTTCTCACTTTTTCATGACTAGATCGGCCGGAAGATGTCAGAATATTTTTACAGCGCATCCAGCCTGTGAAACGGCTGGCAACAACGATTTTAGAACTATGTGAACAATATTGGTATATCGGTATCTTTGTGGATAATTTCTTATTTCTTGTAACGATCAAAGCCAATTGGGCTAGTGCGAAACAAGTAATACCGATCAGTAAAGTAATGCAGTTGATGTCTAAAGTAGCGTTTTGTCACCATCAGGAGTGTGATTTTCAGTGAATTCCAGTAGCAAAAACAATCTAACATTTTGCAGATATGCATTTTTGTGTTCCACGGAACTTGAAATGTATTGGACAAGACATCCATTAAACTCACTTTAACAAATAAAATCACCCATACGCCCCCGTTTAGGAACTAAGAAAGATTTTTCGCAGTCAAAAAAGAACCATCCAGCATTTGCGTTTTACATCCTGCGAGCATTTCGGTTCCTTGTCTGCATTCCACCCACTGCACCTGAGGCATCAGCCACGGTAACCACAACCTGTTCTGCTGAAACTTATCACGAAGAAACGGTTGATAGTTCTCGTGCCCCGGGGCTACCTTCGACTGTCTTATTTGAAAAACAAATTAACATCGCTATTTTAAACCTTTTTTTCGGTGGTACCTGTTTGGGTACTTAAAAGTTGCCTGTGCCTATCTGCTGGTGTCTGTTGCGAACGACAATTTTACGCACAAGGTCTAATCGCTCCCCATCTTGAACGAAACTGCTGGTGCAGATTTGTTCAAACTCCGTAAAAAAATCCTAAGTCAGGAAAGATGTTGCTGAAGTTAATCGCAGTCTGCGTGGTAGTCTTTGGTCTGATTGGCACGGGATCATCTCAGAACAACAATGCGCGCTTAGCTGAGGTAGGACGAGAGTTTCTTGTTTGCGATAACCCATTTTATCTGCAATGTATGGCCTGATGATTCTTTTCGAAAAAGACCGTGAAAATTTTTAGGCCGTGAGTTCACAAGAGAATCAAACAAATCTTTCTTTTCGAATTTCGAATCCAAAACTTTGTCTAAAGATTGGAGACGTACGCCTGGCACCGTTCAGTGGAGCTCCTGGATCCGGCATCGTCCGAGAGGGAGTCGTGGAAATACTTTACGAAAGTAAATGGGTTAGAGTGTGCAAGGAAGGCTGGGGTAAAGCGGAGTCGTTTGTTGCTTGCGGCAACCTTGGATTTTCCGAAGCCGCTCCGGACACCTCGCTAAGCCAGTAAGTGTTGTTTAATTATTATCGTTTGTTAGGTTGCATGCGCGGGGACAGTTTTCCAGCATAAATTATTTTGTGGGGAGTATGCTTGATTTCAATTGACGCTTTGCTCCGGTGATAAATGGATCAATTACGAAAAGATTAGTCTTTTCGCAAACGAATTGACGTTTCAGAACCTGATTTTGCGAGAAATGTTATTTGATAAAATATTTATATATTCGCAATGGTGTAGTGCTGAAAAAGGAAGTGTGGGAGCGCACCCAAAAACTTAGCCATTTTCAAGAGCACTTCAAACTCATTTTTTAATCAGTATTTAAAATGAAATATTCACTTTCATTGCACTACAAACGAAAAGATTCACAGTTTTTCCACACATACAATCTGTCTGGAAAAAAACGTGGGAACGCCGTTCCAACGCGTCCCCGCCCCTCCACACCTCCGCATATTCGTAAAAATTCCTCTTCGTATTTGGCGTTTAGTTCTACAAGAGGTCGCTTCTATGCTGCGCCAATTTTTTCAAGATGCTGCTGTCTAGATTTTTCCTTTTCCGAGCTTTTTGAAAACAATGCCCGGATAGGAGAGCCACAAAATTCGATTGCTTTTTTGCATTTATTTTTTAGTATTTGGTTTCCCAGTTTTTAAATTATTTTAGAAATGCTCTCATTCCGTAGCTTGACTGCAAGGCTTTATTAAGTGTTTTGCAGTTTTTCTTCAACATTGCTCAGTGTTGAGCGCGTTGTACAACACAAAATGATTTTTATAACCCATTGTAACGCTTTGTAAACTTGTTATCGACTTCAAAATTCATATCTTTTAATTACCGTTGCATGGATCATCGCATGGGAAAAATTCTTCATCTGCAGTTTCAGTCGCTGCCGAAGTACGAATGAAATTTCATGAAGGCAAAAATCGAAAATCGCATCAGTAATGTGGCCGTCCTTCTGGGAAACATCTGGGCAATTTAAAAACTTTTTTGGTCAGTCTCACTACATTCAAAGCTTTTGAACCATTTCACAGAGGAAAGCACATCTGGGCAATTTAAAAACGTTTTTGGTCAGTCTCACTACATTAAAAGCTTTTGAACCATTTCACAGAGGAAAGCAATCAACCGCCTTCGTTAACGATGCCTATCGTAACGTTTTGCCGCTTTTCTTTTGATAAAATCTGCTTGGTGTCAACCCTGCGATCGGTATTCGTGGTAACAGTACAGATAAGTGATTGGAAGAATGCAGGTGGAGTTTCGTGTTCTGCACAGAGATAAGCGTGGGCTTGTGGATTTTTCATAAAAACAAAGATTTTTCACAGCATAACATGAATCTTGATTTGGTCAAAATTTATCTGAACAAACTGTTAGACATTTTTGTGGTGTTGCAAAAGTCCTGGTACTCCCGAAACTCGCTAAGATCTCGTTCAACATCTCTAAGGGAGAAAGTTACTGCTGCGCATAACTGACCCGCTTTTAATCGACGAACTCATCCGTCTCAGGCGTTCTGAGCTGCCAATTCCCTGAAGGCGAATCATCCTAAGAAATGCATCAAATTCATTTCGAAATTTCAGGGAACGTCTGTTCTTTTCGTTTCACAAGTATCTGCTCTCGTCCCGACCGGATCTCGTGCCAGGCGATAACCGCGCTCGTCCACTTGATTCACACTTACGTTCGCCTGATCTGTGGTCCCACAATCTGAGATGTCGCCTTTGTTACGTAGCTATCGGCGAACTTCCAGGAGATAGCTCCACTTTTGTTGTAGAAACGTTAACATAAACAAAATCTGTATTTAAATTTTCAGGAGGTATCAACGCCGCTACGACCAAAACATACAGTACGCTGCCATTTTTTGCTACGGCACAGAGACGCGCCTGACGGAGTGCAAGAGCGTTGTTGCCCCGAGCACATCCTGCGCCTCAGGAACTGCTGCCACGCTCAGCTGCCGGCAGAGAAAAGCTGAGGTATATAATCGACTTCAGGGTGGTGTTTGTTGAGGCAAAGAACTTTAAAAGTTGAAAAAGAGCCTCCTCGCTACTTGAACGGAGTATTTTGTGTCTCACCAATGCTTGTCGACGATGCGGCAAACGTTTTAGGTTATGCGGGGCAAAGAAACTTGTTTTTTGGACATGTTTTAAATGACAAGCGGTTTGTTAATTTTTGTGCCTAGCGGAAAATCAGGGCAAACCTTTATGCGTTCAACTGATTTCAATATTTATTTAGCAGCAGTTTTATACAAACACCGTCGGTGTGTATTTTGATATTGTTCTCAGAAACTACAGCACACGCAAAATAACATTGTTTTTCCTCAATTCAGTCGGTTTTATCACAGTTGAAACAGCGACAGTCAATTTCTGTTGCCGCCATAGTCAAGTGGCGTTTCATCCTCTTAGCGTAGCCGTAGTGTACTGTAATCACATTAAAACTTGATGACTAAAAAAACTTCGCTGTTAAATTCAACTGTGTCGCCTTTGCGGAGACTGATTATTATTATTCGCGTACAAGTGAAGTCTTGTCATCTGCCAGGGCATTCGTCTTCGCGGTGGCGCCCTTCCCGGCGAGGGCAGAGTTCAAGTCGCATACAACTCTTTGTACGGGAGCATTTGCAGCAGCGGGTGGAATCTGCAGACAGCCAGCGTGGCTTGTCGGCAACTTGGCTTCGGCACTGCACGGCGAATTTACACCAGATCAGAGTTCGGGCAAGGTAACAAGAATTTGTTTAAAACCTTGTTTTGCTTTACTCAAGATGATATCGTTCAAAAGCAAAAGACGATTGACAACACTGTGATGTCTCGTTGATGGATTGCCTCTGTTCACGTGTGAAGTAATACCTTCTTTGAAATCACTGGATACTTTGGCAAGCCGGGCATGGCTAACAACCCATGAAGATTTAAAGTGATTTTAAACTGATCTGCAGCTTTATTTAAAACTTGCTTTCTGTCTTTACTTTTTTCACATTTGCTTAAATCATGGTGAAGATGCGATACAAATTTTGTACGTTTTTCATCCAACAAACTAAGCGCTCCGTGTGGTCTCCACATGTCGCGCCTTCCCCAAATTCAGATAACCACAGGGTTGAACACTATAAGTTTTAAAGTAATATGCATGATGCGGTTTCGTTTCAGTGTGGAGAGAGATATCAGCTACACCATTTTTTTGGAAGTTGTGGCTGAGGCGACATTTTTCAATCTACCATTATTGTTTACCATTAGTTTTGCCCGGGGCGGTCATGTAGCTGGTTGTAATTAAAACATTCTTTGCTATAGCTGGCTTGCTCAAGCAGTAACATTCAATGCCTGAACTGAACGTTTTGCCATATAAGGCTTTTCCGAGGTGTGATTATCGCTGAAGTCCAAGGATGTCGCTTTGTATAAATAATGTTAAGAAAAGCCGAAAGTTCGAGAAGGTTTGACCCTTAAATATGTCACGCACAATGACCGATAGCTCTTGCTGATGTGTTTAGAGTGGTATAAATTGAAACGTTGTTGCGACCAAATCAATTGTGAAACGTCAATGATTGATGTCTTATTTTTGGTAGGTCGTTACTCATGCTTTGTTTGCTAGCCATAAAATTTTGGTTGATTGCAACAGTTGTGACCCTAAACTATTGGACAATTTTTGTTGCAAGTATGTGGTGCAAATTTGTAACAGCAACTTTATCAGAAGAGCCAATGTCAGCTCGCAGCCAAACCATATGTTACCAAATGTATGCAAAGCTTTCACATTAATCTTGCAGAGCCAAATATGAATGGTTTGTTTTACCATCTCTGACCATACACATCATAAAACTTAATCTTGGTTACAATCTACGATGATGGCTGGTANAATACATNAAACCCCAGACAATAACACTTCGGCCTTTGAAGCCTCAACAGAGTTCAGCCTGCACTGCGCTTACCNCTGCAGCGGGATCATAAAAAACTGCTGCTTGTGCATGTATCAGNGACATGAAAAAATNAACGTGAGTTAAAAACAAGTTGAAAACGCTGATGCAAGCTATTTGGTGGACATAAAAAATCTACAACCACTGCAACTGGTTTAAACGCATTAAGAAGCACTTGTACTGGCTGTAGATTGTGATAAGCACGCAACAGCCCAAATTCGTTAGGTTTAAATCCCAATGAAGTAATTTGTCTGTTTATTTTTGTATTTCTTGAACGATTGCATCGAACCTTGTGTGAAAAACTACAGAGTAGGATGGTTTTTGACTGCCATGCATGGATTTCGTCAATCTTCTAGCGTCTTGGCAAGTTCCTATCAGCTTAAATTGTTACAGGCCAAAATCTGACTGCATCGAGAATGTACCTTTAATGACCGCGATACCCACTAGTGGATGTTGAGGCAGTTTCGGCCATAACTTTTCCACCGATGGCGCTAGAGCAATGGTTTCCAACCTGGGGGCCGCAACCCGCAGAGGGGTCGTTAACCATTTTTGGAGGGGTCGCGAGTAGATATTTTATCAACATAACTGTTTTACATTTGCTTTATCCAAGTTTCAGATGGGGGTCATTGGGTTATAGAGGGTTGTTATCATGGTCGAGATAAAAAAAGGTTGAAAACCACTGCACTAGAGAGTCAATGAAGACATCATAAGATGNATGATNTTNCACACTTTCTGATAAACAAAAGGNAGATANCTCTGCATTTGACATTTGATCTGGCAGAGGCCATTGCTACGCCTGGAAAAANTTNAAATGCAAAGGTCCTTGGTTTTTCGTTTATCGGAANAGNCATAAAAATCCACATCTTGTGACGTNTTCATGACTCTCTAGCGCGATCGGTCGGCGAGTTATGGTCGAAATTGCCTCAAACAGCAAAAATTTCGACTTTCGCAGACGGGTTTTTGCACCCTTGTAAAAGCTTGTAATTATCCTGTTTTTCATCTTTTTTAAATTTTGTTATTGCCTCTTCGATGCAAATACAGAGAATTAAAAAATGGAACGCAAAGTTCAACTTCAAAAACGGCGAATTTGAAATTCTCAGCGTTGATTTTTTAATGTAAACGCTCGTTGCCCAAACCGTGTTTTCGAAGAGAAATATGGTTCTATAGAATTGAAGTTAAGTTTGTCAATAAAAGCTTGAATCTATTTGTTTTGATTTTTCTTCAGGTAAATCTTAAATGTTCTTCATTCTGAACGTACCTCATAAAAATATCGAAAATCACATTCTTGCTGTCGCCGGATTGGTTTGTTTGTGTTTTTAGTCAATCTACAGTCGACTAAAGTTGGTCACACATCATGTTTGTAATCACTGTTGTGATTTGTTTTATTGCATGAACAGTAACTTTGTTGGTTTCAGTATAATAAATGTTTTAACAAGAAAATTTTAATTTGTAGTGCATAGACTTTTGCACTTAATTTGGAGCATAGTTTGATGCGTTTTGTCCTTAAAATTTTAGCAATAGTCTTAGCAAGTGTTAATTTAAAATATGCGCAGATTAAGAAAAAGCTAATATGTCTTTATAAGCTTTTACTTCAAAACCGATTGCATTTACGTTTAGCTGAGTTATTTTCGCTTGCAAAATCAACAACAGTGGAATGAGCCTGCGCAACAACAATACGATTTCTGTATATTCAGGACACTTCACCATTTGGTTCAAAAGCGTAACCTGCCAAGGAAAGGAGAAACGCCTCACCGATTGTAGCTACGACCTCGCCACCGCCCAAAATTCCCTGAGTTACTCCCAAAACGGGTGCTCGAACCGGAACCTTGCTGGAGTGTCATGCCATACACCTTACGGTGCCTACCAAGACCAGGTAAAGACGGAGAGTGCAGTTTGCAGCTTGGAAAAGATGTCAATGCGCTGAAGCAAGCACACTCCGTGATTTCAGATATGCTGCTGCGAGAATGAATATACTGTATATTTACTATGTAACTTGAAATATACAGTATAATGTGCTGTTTGAAGGAAAAATGAACAACGCCACTCCTAAGTTTGTACGACAGAAGCTTGGCAGTTGCAACGCTTTTTGAATAACGTCAGCACTTTCTATTCCAATCGTTTTATTTATTTCAAACAGAAGCAATTTTTGTAATGCTCAAGCTTACTTAGAGTAATAATCGCAATTACACGCGATATAGTTTCTAACAAATTACAGTCCCCTGAACCACTGAATCAAGACATGTTGCATATCTGCAAATACCAGATCGTGTTATAAACACACTCCGCCTGGTTTGACATTCAAACCCATCAAAATGGCTTTGTGGAAGCTGTGATGAAACAAAAACAAAATTCGTTTCGTTATATTTTAACCTAGATGTTTAAATTTCTTCTGATCAAATTTTAAGAAATACTCAGTGTTGTAGTCAGTTACTTTTCAAAATTTTTTCTTTATTTTTATGCCTAATGTATATATATATATTTAGGGCGAAGCCGGTATATGTTAATTGTCATACGCATAGCAGTGTCCTTCAAGCAAACTGTGGGATATAATTTTAATTTTTTTCACCAAAACCTCACGGTTATTAATGCTCGGATGCCTTTGGCATACAGTAATAGCAGTTGTTTTTAAGGAAAATGTTAGGTACCCTGTATGGACCTGTAGGGACCCGATTTCTCTGATTCTAGGCACCCGATTTCAATTGTAGTGACCCGAATCTGGCCCCTAAAACGCTTTAAAAAACCCTGGTAATAGATAAATGTTTTAGCAACCATAGAGTAAGTCAACCTATCATTGCAAGTAAAAAGAAGATGAAGATTAATTTTGTATTTCACTGAGACAACGCTTTCCATACAAAGCTATAAACAAAGCTTTTTAACTACTAGAGCAGCAAATGCTCTGCATCCTACTACTCACCACAGAACAATCGCTAAACTTTGGCGTTTTGCAACTTTTTCAGATAAAATTGTTGGATGGTTATGACCGCACGGTTGGACGAGTAACGGTCAACATCGGAGGCGCGTGGGGGAGCGTCTGCGGGGGTAACTGGGGTTTGAATGAAGCATCGGTGGTTTGCAGACAGCTCGGGCTCGGTTACGCCTCCAAAGCACTGAAGGTGAGCTGAAAATAATCTTGACCGAACCATGACCATGTCTTTTTGAGTGAATGCCTTCTTGAAAAGAGGACATTTTTCATTAAGAAACAAAAGCCAAAAATATTTGTTTGTTATAAGTCACGTCGGGCGACAAAATATACGTGATGCGACAAAGGACGCAGTGAAAACTTGTGGCAATGGCCAAGCTTGCGAAGCTGGATAGTTCTTTCAGATTTTGATACATGGAGTTCAAACCAAAGCGACACGTATATATAAGACTTTCAATGTTACTTTACTTCTGCAAACCATGTTAAGTGCTTGACTACTCCTTGATTTAAATTTCCACATGCGTTTGTAACAGTTTACGCGATCAGCGACAAGGAATAAAGTTCATGCGTTTTCTGTTTTGTCAAGGACGTCTCCTACATGACATCAAGCGGAATGTATTTGAGCAATTTGATAAGCAATGTAAGGTGCACCGGCACTGAAAACAGTTTGACCGACTGTAAGTTCGACACCAACTACGGAAACAGTCTTCAAAACTGTGGCCAAGGAGCTTCGTACGTAGGAGTGGCATGCACCAAAAGTAAGTGTTTTCATTTGCGAATGATAAACAATGCACAAGTTTATATTGTTCGCTTAAAACCAAACAGCCCACTGTAGAATAAAATTCTGCAGTGCATACAGCAGTAAAAAACTAAAATGAAAACGAGTGCAGAATTCCTTCGTAAAAGAAAACAGAAAAAAACCTGCGAAGTGCTTTTTTTCCACTAACAACGACTTGGAACGATTTTGCAGACTTGCCAGACTTGCAGCTTGACATTGGTGAGCTTCAAAGATCAGTATACCTTGATGTGAAACCCATGCAAGCCCTTCGCTGTGCAGGCAAGTCGATTCATTTCATTTTTCAGCTTTGTCATTTGATAGATTCTCATCTGCCGTCGTTGCAATATTAGCCCGGATCATCTTATTTATCAGTTTTTTAGCGAAGGATCCTGGCGAAGTCAAGGCAGGACACAATCTGCTCTGCACAATAGTTGCCGTAGTTTTGTTTCACTTTCTATCTTTTAAGAATTCTTTGTTCCGCAGCCGAGGAAAATTGCTTGGGTTCTTCAGCAAGTTATTCAGCATCATACGCTTATTCCATGAGGGGTGGATCATCTAGGAGGCTTCTACGGATGACTACCAGCGTTTGGAACAGAGGAACGTCAGACTTCTACCCGGCGAAGGAGCCCAACCAGTGGGAGTGGCATCAGTGTCATCGGTGAGCTGCGTACGATATTCGGTTTTGAAAAATTGTATTTTATTCAACGATGTACACACACTAATTTTAACTTAGCAAAATAAGTTAGCGCAGACATGCCGGCGCTTTGCTTGTAAAGTTTCTCTCCCAGTTGGTCAATTTGGATAAGCCTGCATTTGAGTGTCGACCGAACAAAACCCAGCACTTGGGCTGTTGACCGGCAAAGTGCTCAACCATATCAAAGCAATTGCCGCAACAAGAATACTTGCCAGTTTACTGGAAACGACGGATTCACATTCCCAACAAACTTTTTGCCGATATAGTGTGGAAAACTCTACGAGAATTTTTAATAAGGTTGCTTGAAAACGAAGCTTGCAACCTATTCGTAGTTGTTGCTAGTTATACCATTAACTCTCAATTTGGTTTTGTGACATATTGTTAAAAACAAATATAGATATCAGTTATGTGATTTTGTTTATACATAAAAATAGGTCTTTCTTATCATTTACAAAACTGAAAAGCTTTTATTTTAATGCACCTGATTAAACCGGGTCATCACTTTGAAAAACTCCGTAACTGGAATGGAACGTCGCTGCTTGCGAACAAAACTGCAATCGTTGACAGGGTTTTCTGCTCGAAATCGTACATCAGAAGAGTTATTCTCAACCCTACACAAGTGGACTTCCACTGCAGACTTAGCACGGAATTCTACGCTTTATCTATTGTGAATTATCGCACAGGCATTACCACAGCATGGGAGAGTTTGCGCACTACGACATTCTGTCCACTTCCAATCCAGGCCAAACCGTAGCGCAAGGTCACAAGGCTTCATTCTGCCTGTCGGATACCCGGTGCGAGCCTGGATATGCGAAAACCTATGTCTGCTCACAACAAGCAGGAGTTAGGGCTCGACAAGGAATCTCAGTCGGATGCACAGACATTTATTAGTAAGTGCAAACGAACCGATAAATGCGGTTATTATATCATAACCGTACACTGTGTAGAACATCGCATAGTTTCGCATTATTGGAAACAGCGAACACTTCGGGTTTGGCGAAATTCTAACATTATTCTGTGTAAAAGCACTCTTGTCAAAAAGCGTGATTTTCACAGTTTCATTTACACAAACCTGAATGTAAAGGTTCCTCTGAAATTCGAAATAAGAAATATTGCTGACTTCTTTCAAAAATCAATGGAAATTTAAACATTTCGTTTGTGATTAATGGTAAAATCCTAACAAATTTCGGAAGACTTAAAATATAAGAAAGCTATTTGTTGGTGCGGTGCTCAAGTTGCCTCAATAACTATTACGTACAACCATTGATCAAAGTAATTATTTTGCTCTGCAGCGCAAGGTACGACTGTCAATGGATAGATATCACCGACGTTTCACCTGGCAATTACATTATCAGAGTAAGTGATAATGTTCATAAGGAAGAATATTCGTACAATCAAAAACACACTTTACCTCTAGATCTGTGACGTGGTTGGAACAACATATAGCTTGTTTAATAATTTAGCACTTTACAAAAATGGAAATGCCTACGTCAGTGTTTTTCAACGAGGGTTTCGCAAAACCTTGAGGTTCAGCGAGTGGCTGCCAGGGGTTCTGACGAAACAGACAGAACTTGCCTCGCACGAAATTTGCAACCACAGTTCTATGCCGTTGTAGCAATATAGACGCTTGGATCATTGCATAGGATTCCATGAGCTACGCAAACATTTACGGAAGGAGCAAAAAGTTTGAAAAGTACTGACCTACGTAAAGAAAAAAGCAGAGCTGAAATTGCAACAGCAAATAATTATTTCCTTTTTGCTTCTTTTCGACTCACAGTTTTGATTAGATCCGCCTTTCTAACAAGGTTTAACCCGGTTCAACTCGGTTTATCGCAGGTTCGACTGAATCCCGCGAAGATAGTGGCTGAACTCGATCATGAAAACAACGAAGTAACTTGTCAACTGACATATGACGGTCGGTCGGCCTGGGCGACATCGTGCAGATTCAGTAAGTCCCGGTTTTTTCGATTTCTTCAAGACGTAAGTGTTCTTTATAGAACTTACGTAAAATATCAAGTTTTGCTTAAAAGAGTGTGTTTGGTATCTGAGTTTACATCCGCTTTCTTTGATTTTGCAATGCGATGGCGATGAGAAAACAAGATTGCTGAACCTGTTTACTTCGCAGATAGAAGAAAATCGTTTCCTTCATTTGTGTTGCACATAGAAACGCTCTAGTACAACCTACCATTTAACACTTTTAATGCATGACTGACGAAAATAAAGAATACAGAACTATCAATAGGCGCCCACTAACTGAAATTTGTAACTTTTATTTGGCTTAAAACAAATTGAAAAACTTAGTGATGAGGGCTTTTCTTGCCTTTGTAGCGAAATATTTTGATCAGATGATATAAAAAAGAAGAAATGGAATAATTCAGACTTCACGAAAATTAGATTTTTTGCTGCAGATTTATCTCCGCAAAACATTTGATCGAATTTCCATCTTTTTTTTGTTACAGCCAACGACCTGGCTTGATCGCATCACAAGAATAAAATGTTCTACCTACTCAACACCATCTGCACTGCTTTCTTATATTTTTTCCTTCATCTTTGTTTGTTCTGACGTTTATGGCAAGATTTAACGCTGTTGTGCCCATGATCGCAATGCACTTGACGAAAGGCAAACGACTAAGTAAGGTAGCTACGCATGTGCTACCAACCGAAACCCTGTTTAAGTATTTTGCGGAAGTATAATTATCAGAAAATTACCGATCCTGATAAATCTTTTGGACATGAACAGCTTCTGTTGTATTTATAAGATTTGTTATAAATTGAGAAGCCATGCATACTATTGTTCTAAACATGAACGCTTTCGTCACACTCAGATAATAATAAACGCTTTTGTTCGTGTGCAGCAAATGAACTCTACGGCATCCTTTTCACTTCCCAGTAAAAACTGACTTGTTTTATTCAGCCAAACAAAAAACAAGACAATTTTAAAGGAATGCTCGTGCGTTGTATCCTCAAGCACGATTTCGTTTCAAAGTAAAAAGAACAAGTCTTGATCAATGTTTTCGACGTCTGACTTGTGAGAGTACGTTCACAAAGGTTAACAACTTCGTGTCAGGCCTGTAAATTTCAAGCAAAGATTCCATCAGATTTTGCAACAGATTCATTTCTAAATATTATTTCTTGTGACAAATAAACGAAATCCTATTTTTCTTTTGGCCATTAGAGATAGGAAAATGTTATATTGCCTCTTGGCTGTCTTTGTGAATCTAATTGCATAAAACATCCAGCACTTTTTTAGATTTACAAAAGTCAGTAAAAGCACGCTCACACAACTTCGAAGCAGTGACGTTCACGCTTGACCGAGTGTCGTTCACGCTTGACCGATTGTGTCAGTTGCAGGGAATTGCGACGAAAGTGCATTCAAAAACTATAAAGAAACTTTCCTCCTAGTTGTCGACAAATTAAGGCAACTAATGCTCAAAAATAAACAAAGACTAAATTGACGTAAGTTGGTCACTTCACTTCACCGGTTCGCTTATTCTGATATAAATAGAGAAAGAAGATTCAGAATTGCGCTGAAATTTTTATCACGGCCGTTGATGAAAAAAGTTGCTTAGAGCTTGGAAATCTTATTAAGACGCAGAAAACCAAGACGCATTCATCAAATAATATCGCCATATTCAACTCCGTACAATGATAAGTTAGTGGAGTTACTTGGTGGTGTGGCAGGCTCTGGCACTTGAAGTGACCGTCGTAAAAATGGTCACATTCTATTTTATGACGCGAAAGCATCGAAAGCGTATAAAGATGTCAATGGCAAAAAGAAAGTTACCCAATGAAAGCCTAATGAAACAAATGAAAGAAATCATTAGACAGCAAAAGAAAATTTAAGCGGAAGTTAAATTTGACGTATACACCAGTTAATCCGCAGGAGTGAAGAGGTGGAGTTGCCATACACGAAAAAAGCACAGCAAATGAAAAACACACCACTGCAAATGTATGGCGTAAAGAATGTGCACTACCAGCGCTTACGGGAATTTCGTGCTAAAATGATAAAAAAGGCAAAAAACGAGGATTTTTTTCAGTTCTTAGTTTTATTTCGGAATGAGCAAACAATAAACGAAGCCGTGCCAGGGAAAAAAGCATTATGGGTAAATGGACTTTTCTGGGTTATTCCATGCAAGATTTGCGAGATTTGTATTATATTCGCGAATGAAGTTGCTGTGTGCGAGTTTTACTTTCTTAAAGTGTTCGGTTTGTTCATAAAAATGAGCGAACAAAGCAGGTTATACAGTAGCTACAGTAATTTGACCCGTGTCAAGAGAAACACTTAGTGCGTTTGAGTATGGTACGGGTTTTGAATACCTAGAGTTTAGCACACAGAATGCTTGCTTGTGTGTTGGTTTCAAAGAAAAGAGTTTGAGGATTGCGAAAGCTGTCACGCAGAGGGGTGAGAGGCGGGAAAAGCAAGTCTGCAGGTCATTATTTTAATTATGTGGGATTAAAAATCAAACAGAATTTTGAGCAAAACAGAAAAACGTCCAAACTCTAAAACCACCAATTAACCTTATCAGAAAAATGGCTTTATGCCAAGACTGCTAGTACAGTAAAAACCAGCATGCCATTTCGTTCTGTAAGAATTTGACCATAAAGTAGTGGCAAGATCCACTCAACAAATATCTTGCTGCAATAATCGTACAGTTCAAGACTTATAAAATCGTCAATCCTCATATGTAGTCTGCAAAGTTACTTTGACTTATTCCACGTTCACATACTGTCCTTCAGTTTATGTTACTCACTTTTCACACCCGCTTTTCCTACCAAGAGGGTCGCCGGGGTAGTGGTTCTAGGAGGTCTCGCAAGACCTGGCAAGCAGCGATCAAATACACGTCCTCTTCAGAGGATGCAAGCTGCTTCAAACCGTCCACGAAAAGCAAATGGTTGATCCTGCAGCTTCCAACGGTGCCACCGCGTCAACAAGGCTGTGATAGTTTATTCAATTCATATAGACCAGGGTTTCCCAATCTTTTTTTGGCTAGCGCCCCCTTTTCTGACAAATTTCTATCGCCCTCTACCACGCCTAGCACACATATCAACACAATTTTTTCGTATTGTATATTTGGGTTGTTTGAAAATGATTGAAACAACAATGAGCGCAAAGATGCATTTCACTATAAAACTTAATTTAGTAAATTAACTCATTTAGCAGTCGGAAACTGTTAGAGTTAATGATCTGAAGACTATTAGAGATCGTGAAGGGCTCGATTTCGTTTGAACAGCATTAAACTTGGACAAACTTGTGGGGGCAGTGACTTAAATGACAGCAACGGCCGTCGCTTCCTGTCCCTGTATTCCTGATCAAGTATTCTGTGCGTGGTCGGAATACAAAAATAAGCTGAACTGAACTTGGACAAGAAGGTGAAGATTGCTGATTTGGCTTTAATGAGGTTAACACCATTCCCCTGCAATTGCAAATTAACTTCATTGAACTTCGTGAAGATATC
>JGI24021J15306_10001587_pt1 | contig 22666 bp, 14 predicted proteins | sample Ectturendosymbi1_FD_15306 | JGI IMG/M metagenome (IMG submission 15306) | reverse complement strand
TAAAGTCATCACGACAAACAACGCAAGCCACAAGCATCTAATTAAGCGAGCTTCTTTTTCGGTAGCAAGCCGCTATATTTTGTGGTAGAGAGCGGAGTGTTCCAGAAGCTTATGCTACAAGCATCTTCAAAACATGCCCGAAAGCGCTTTTAGCTATGGACCAGGCCGTTTTTCCTTTCATTTTCGAACTTCAATTTTTTTCGCCATATGCGTTGCAAATTCACCAAATGAGACACGGTACCGTTAAAAATTTGTTGTATCCCAAGAAAGGAAAAAGCAAATTTTTGTTTTTATTGCGGAAAAGGGTTGGCAATATTAAATCTTGCATAACGGAAAACAACAGTTTTGCACTGTTCCATTGGCGCACCACACACGGAAAGTGTGCTGTCGTTTCAGCGACATTTATCGTTTGAGCGTGATCTTATCTTCCAAAGATAACAAAAGTTGACTTTTGAACACATTTTCGCCACATAGACGGAAGCCAAATGCCAATTTCCGACAACACTCACTGCCGCAAGTCAGGGAGAGCTACATTCTGCGAAGGTCCGTTTAACAACTGTTCTATCTTAGCTTTATTTTAGTATTTTAAGCCTCCTTGAAACGATTGATTTTAAAATATGGCACAATGTCGCTATGCCTTTGCGGTTCTACCCCTACTAAGGGATAGAATGCGTTTTATTCCTAGGAAGGGTTATGATAACCTTTATAATCTATCTGCGCGCGCCTCCTGCACTTTTTTGAAAACGCTCGCGGCTTAACTTGGCGGCGCTGTTTTAATTGAGCGGCAACAACACGCAAGGCCGATCAGTTCCCGTTCGTGGACATATACTTATAGGAAGCAAAACAGCGGTTGTTGTCGAAGCTGCAGAACACCGATTAACAATGGTCGAAGTGGGGTCACGTGATTGCTCGAGGCTGGAAAATTTTACAATGATCAAAATAAGGCTGAGCTGTGTAGTAGTGTCGCAATATGCGCGCGCCAGTAACTGTGCTCTGGACCATCGTTCAACGAGCATGATAAAGAGAAGTGATCTAAACAAATGCACAGCACGACAAACGGCGGTTGGAAACTATAATGGGGTCGAAAAGTCCGAGTGGGAGAAGGGGCCTGACAACAGCAACCGCAAAAGTCAAACGAGCTGTTGCCATCGGTGAGCGGAACATGAGGCCTTACCGCAATACAACGAGTCCTACCCTGCACTAGTCTGCGATCACGGCACGAGCAATCTTGCAGCTATTGGCTGGGCGGCAAAAAAGTGCTGCGCCTGCACGCAACAGCAGCGGTGAAATCATTGGAAACGCCGGGGCACGACCCGGGTACGAACTGCTGTCGAACGTTGTAACATATTTTGCAAATCAACCGCACTCGAGCAACGGTCAGCAGCAAATGAGGTCAGTCGCTAAGCGCAATAGACAGGTCGTGCCCTAAAATTAGTGGAAACGAACCTGTTTGCCTGTATTCTCGTGATGTCTGGGACCAGAGCAGTCGGCAGCGTCCGGTGACCCGGATGTTCGTTCTTCACCGTTCGAACGATCGTCGGGTGAGGGTGGGGTGTTGATAAGCTCGCATTCCTGATCAAAATAACAAACCACAGTTTGAGCCGCTTCTGATCAAACTCTGAACGAAGTCACAGGTTGCAGTTTGTTGCTTCGTGGCAGCAGAGCACGAAAGATTGAAATACAAAATTATCAGACTCCTGGTAACTCTAGCAATTCTAGATGATAGCCAATGTTGGCAAAAGCTAAGAGTTGCTCATCGGTGAAGTAGGCAAGGTCGCGGTTGTACCAGACAATTGCCCCCGAGGCGATCTGGATCAGCTATCTGTTACAAAAGCACTTTGTTTAGTCCCTGGTTCTTCATCCAAAACCAAATAAAGACACTTTGTCGTGAAACGTGTCTTGACGAATCTGCAGAAAACGTCCAACTTCACTGCTGGACAATATTTTTCTGTTGAGATATTTCGACCGAATCGCAACATTGATTTGATCATTTCAGTATTTTTGAAAAACGGACAAGGGATTTAATGCAGACGTTGCAAACCAAAATCTAGGAAGCACTGTTTACAAAGCAACACATGTTCGGACATGTTTGTAAAACGCACGAAATGTGACAATATATGCAAAGCAGGTTATTACGCGTAACTGCAGCAAGCCATGGTGTGATTTAAGGGAGTGCAACATCATCGGTACCGCTTTCAATGTCACCATTTAACACCCAAGCGCGAGTAGTGCCGGGTCAAAAGAGTTCACAGAGAGCCACAACAGAAAGTGTTAATTACGCAGTGACCATGGCAAGCCGCTGGTTACAAGAGATGCCTTTAAATCTTTAATAAGGAACATTCGGCGCAAGTCAATTAAGGTCATCGCGCGGTGCAGTTACGTGGGTGCTGCCAATGACCTGGGGCAAAAGGGAAGGTCGATGTAGAACTTAGTCGACATGCTAGACAACAGTAAGCCTCACCTGTTGCTCATCAGTGTCCTGCCTTGTTGGGCTGTGCTTCTGCTGCTTAGGCGCTGATTCAGAAGCTGGCAGCGTTCTGGGTCGGGACAGATCGCTCGCGCGATTCAACTGCGACAGCAACGTTAAACTGGCGCTGGCACTCTGCACCAAGAACAAGAAGTTAGTTAACTGTTCCAGAAGGCGCTCAGTAAAGCACAAAAGAAACGCGCATGCTAGCAAAATGATAAGAGGGTTCGAATGACGTTGCTGATGGAGGCAACACGAATTTACCCCGTTTTATAAACCCAATACAGTACTCAAAATGTTCATTTTCTTTTCACACCAAGATTATTTTCGGCTAATTTTTAGCGAAATCAACTGAAACCATTCGTGCGGTGCTGTTATTCTCCACTTTTCAAAAATAGTTGCTGTTCAACAGTTTTGCCACCTATTTTTTACTCACGTACGTTTACCTGTACTGGCGTTAAACGCTTTGGCTGGTCATTCCACCAACCAGTAAGTCAATTCAAAATCCACTCAGGTCGTGTTTACAACCGAGGTTGAATGGTAGCGGTCAAATGAGAAACGGTATTATCGTGAAGGTCGGGGCAATTAGAAATGTACTCCACAACAGCGCACCAGCCCAATGAGATGACGCAACTGCCCCAGGTGCTTCGCAAGGAACCTACTCACCACGATGAGGGGCCGAAAATAGCAGCAGTAGCACCCGAACAAGTATGCAGTTCGTTAAGCTTGCTGGCGCACGAAAATAGCGCAAGATGCTTGTAATACGGGGATTTCAATCATTAAGGGCTAGTGCACCAAGGGAAAATGACGATACGGATGATGAAAAAGCGTTTTTCCCAACTGAAGACTGCGCGGTTTACGTACATTTAGCATTTGCATGAAATTTAAGTCAGATCAAATAAGGGTGTGTCCAACATAATTACCTGCAAATCAAAACACGACCGCTAAAACACTACGAGGCACGATCAGCATGACTCCGCAAAACTTATCAAGCTACGCATGCATAATCTAGTTATCGAGATACATATTCATGTGCAATATGTCAGGCCACAACAACGCTCGTGACTTTAACGTATCCAACGCAATACCGCTACAAAACATACATTTTCGCTAGCGTATCAGTTAACACGACAGAAAAATGGCGAGTTGCTTTAGCAGTTACTATGACTTCACTGACACTTCGTCACTATCTGACAAAACTTTCCATGTCGGCAAGTCACGCAAGTGTCCATATGGCATCGATTGGGCACACGTGGGCTATTGTGTCTGATCAATCACGGTGGAGCGATACAGTCATGATTGACTGCGTTGTTAATAGTTTTTGATTGACTGCGTTTGTTTTTGATTTGACTTTGTTTTTGAGTTTTTGATTGACTGCGTTCATGACTGACGGCGTTGTTAAAAGTTTTTGGGTTTGACTTCGTTTTGCGAGAATCATAACGATATACCACATGTTGAAAAACAATTCCTACTTCAGGTGACGAAAATCCAGCTCGCATCGACACTTCAAATGGAGTGGAAGACCACCCTTAGCAGAGCATACTAACCAACGAAAACATGCGGCGCATTGGGTGCCGCACTGTTTTTGACTCAGTTTGAGGCGTACATTTAGTTACCTGCGGCGGTGGTCCAGCGGTAGAGTAGTTGGAATTTCGCCGAAGGCCATGCAATAGTGGTGCAGTCACCGCTGATAAACTGGATGGAGGTGTCACATGACCGTGAGTAGTGATGAACTCCTGACATTTTTCAACCACATACGGTATTTGCAGGTAGCAAGCTGAGCACAAAACCTACAAGAGAAGTAAAAACGTATGTGAATCACGTATGCAGAAAGCTTGGTACCAAATTTTCCATTTTTACACACAATATTTCGTTCATTGCGGCAAACCAACGGAATATACGTATATGAAGACAGTAAGGGAGAAATGAACAACAAAAATAATAAAGGAAAAAATAAAAAACAAACCACATAAGGATTTTTGCGGGTGCACCAGATGTGCTGCAGGAGGTCACAAACCGAACTCGGAAACCCCAAACGTCACTTGCGAGTGTGTTCAAGTGGATAAACGGTGAGCACTTGCTATTCCACCGAACGCTTAGCCTCGGGTCAATGCGCGCAAGAGCAAGCGCGGGTGTTGTTCAGCTTCAGAACGTGGGCGAGAACACGTCAGGCCCCGGAGCAACACATGGCCGCAACTTAACGGAGCTGTAAATCAACTACGCCGAGGGGTGAAACGACTTCTACAAGGAAGAGCCGGTTCAAGCCAGTTCAGCTGCGCAGAAATCCGATGGCGCAAATCTACGAGAAAAGGTTCTCGTTCTTGAGAAACGTTGCATCGAATGCACGGGGTCGCATGGGATTCACTTCGATTATCGGGAGACACCGCGGAAAAGACCGCGTATCCCGAAGAGCAAGCCAAGAAAAAGCTAAGCGATTGCAGTCGATAAGCCAAGGTTCGGCAACACGGATTCATGAACCAACGTCCTTCAGCAGCCCGACTTCAACAAGGGGATGGTGAATACATGCGCGCAAATATTTTACTTCTGTACAACGCATCAACATGCATCACTGACACACTGAAGCTTTCAAGCATTTAGCTGAAAACACGCTAACACAACTGATCAAGGAAGTTCCATCTCCGGTATTTCCATTAGAGTAGACAGAACAAAAAAGGCACAAACGTCAAATGGCAGCATAAGGGGCATCCAAAAACCTGAAAGAATTTTTTCGTTCAATCCGTACAGGTTTAAAAGTTAGTCTATTAGCTCATGCAGAAACAGGTACGTCAAAACCATTAGGTCTCCTTTACTTTTATCCCGTCCGTGTTTCGCTGCTGCTGTACGAAGAGCCACAGCCTAACCGGAATCTTTGCCACGTAACAGTATCATTACCGCTGTTTTTTCAGCAGCTGCCGGAACCGCAGCCGATTTTTTACTTCAACAATGTGCCAGATTTTATACCAAATGTCACTTTCAGAAAAAGCCTTGTTGTACTTCTTGCAATTCACGATTTGCTGCAAAGTCACCACAAGAAAGTCTTCCAGATATCATTTTCTCAGGACGATTTTTCCCGCCTAGCTGAAATCAAGGGCAACCTTACCCAATTCACAAAAATATTGTGCGGGCCATCGTAAAACCAACTTGATGCTCTTTAATTTTCACAAGATATTTGTGCTCTCAGGAGAGGTGTATATAGCATTCGTGGACCAAACTATGGTGGGATACTTTTCGCAAAACCATACTAGTGAAGTGGTTATTAAGTTCTCAGGGGCAGGTCACACGCGAAGAACAAGTGATGTTAAGTTGCGCACAAAAGCGCTTCTACAATAACTTCTTATGCATGATGTTTATAAACCGACAGAAAAGCATGTCTCTCACGAACTTTCATCAGATCATGATCTCAATGGTCTCCGCACTTGTTTTTTAATTTTATTTGGTCATGTTGCGGTAATAGAATATTTATTATTGCTGCCAGCAGGAGCGACAACACAAATTGAAAGACTGTACTATCAATTTCCCAAAAGAAGCCTGTGGCTCTCCAGGCATTCTAAACGAAAAATAGAAAGCTTACACTATCGTTAACATTAACGTGTGCATCGGCAAACGTGGAACACTGTTTCCTTTACGCTTATGTTTCCGTTTTTCAGACAATTGTCTGCCACAGAAATTGTCCAATGTCTTTTAGCGAACTCCCAAATTTCTTGCCACAACGTCCATCCGTTATAATGATGAAAACTGTTCGAACAAGCAAATCACTTTAAGTGATATCACCAAAGGGGAAATCGCCCATGCCTGCGGCCACGAGTGACAAGCCTTGCATGGCATTAATTAGTTCCGATCAAGAACAATCCATTAACGACCGTGGCTAAAACAGGCTGCTAAAGTGAGGTGCAAGAACAAAGCTGGTCATCGCATTCAGAAAGATGTCGTAGGATGACTCGGTTCACGAGGGGCCGCTCCAATACCAGCAATTCTATGGAACAGGATGTCGCCACCCCCGAAGATAAAAAAGAAACAAAATCGAATAGGAAGTAGGAGCTCGCAAATCTGCTCACTCTGCTGGGAATAATAACCCGTAAAACCCCGGCGCCGCGAAGGAGGCGGTTAATGGCTTTTCATTACAGTTAAAGGAAAGTAGAGAAAGAGGCGCGCGGAAGGGACGGTTAACATTGATCGCAGCGGCGTACGGGGCTCAACGCTGTGACTTTTATTTCGTGCGCAGCAGTTAGCAGGGCGTGTCAGGGGACACTACGCACCAAGGACGGCGTATTTCGACCAAAGTGATACGATACCCACTGGGATTACACAAAATGAAACGCGTTTTGTTTCGGTGCTTCATCCATTTGTACAAGAAAAACCACGGGTTTCGCCCAGACGATAATACCCAAAACAGTAAGTCAGAACTTGGATGTTCGCTGGAGTAAAGCAGAGCATCTCGAGTTCTGTGCTTTGCGTTCTTGGTTGATAAAAGCTTTGTAAGCGTTACAATAAGACATCAGGAATCTGTTAACTTAACCAGAAAATGACATGGTTAATCCTGGGTTTGAAACATGTTTCAAACGATTATCTTCATCAAATGACGTACATAAAAATCGTCGTAGATATTTGTGACTTATGTGGTTGATCTGCTCTCATCATCTTCAATTTAGCACACAAAAATACCACACTCCCATCTGAATTTACCAGACTCCCATCTACACACAAAAAATACCAAAACACCAGATTCCCACCTAAGAAGCCAACTGGAAAGTTAATTGTTTAGTGTCGTCACACTCACACAACGAAGTGTAATGCATGCACATTTCGTAACGTGTGCGTGACCAATTCGTTATGTGTATGTAGAGGTGGGAGTTAGCGTAGCACCAGGGTCATTTGGACAGCAGTCCTTCCAACGTTGCAGGAAGGTCACCGCAACCGCCTTGACGCACCGATATTAGAGCCATATGCTTTCGTACGTTAGTTTCTGCTCAACAGATAATAAGCTACGCTTCTGCGAATTGACACACAGCTAACGCAAAATATTTTCAGCGCTTGGCCCGCGTCTTGAATTGCGCTTCCAACGGCGTCGTCCAGCTAACGAACTGCCAGGGAAACATAAAAGTGGAGCGCAAGGCAAGCGGACATCCTACCAGACGATCTGGACAACGTTCCACAAAATGCAAAACGTACGAAGCGTTAAACGTGTCCCGCGAACGTCACAGGCTTGCATGCAAATCAAACTGATGCACGCGAGGAAACACGCCCATGCAACCAGTCTTATGCGAGTGAGCGCAAGCATACGTGTTCCTGTGTCCACAGCAGAAAAAGACAAGCGACGAACAGGGAATCACGAAACTGACAAAATTCCTTCCATTAGAAGCAGCTCCGATTCGCACACTTAGCTTGTTGCTGCAGTATAGGTCAAGACTGCGCGCTGGGCGCAGCAGCTATTCGCACTTGGGTATGCGGCAACCATGCTCGTGCGAAACGGAAGCATCAAAACGCCGCTTCGCTCCCAAACGAGATTCAATGCCTGTGGCCCCAAACGAACTCCCAACACTGGTAACAACAGTGTGTCACCGCCAACACACCTATCGAAAAAGAAAGTGGCGCCGGGCGACGACCTTCGGATTGAATAGCCTGCGAAGTAGCTCGCTGTACATCAGTGATTCAGTGCAAATTGGCAAATTCGCTCACATTCACCTTTGCAGCATCAGAAACAAACAAATGCTGTTTATTAGCACAATAAAGTGCACGCCACAGCAATATTCAGCTAGAAAACATTTTAAATGACGTTCCAGAAGCACAGAAAGCACGTTTCGCAACAAGTGTTTTAATCGTTTTTGTTTTTTTTTTTTATTTTACCGTACTTTGAAAACCGTATTTCGTAAGCCGCGGCTTATAAAGCTTTTTCTCATCATTTCATGCGGCTTACAATCAAGGGCAGCTTACAATTTTGATTTCTTTACCTTATCGAAAGGTATAGATGACGCTCAGTCTTTCCTTGGCTACGTATTGTCGACAAAACTCTCTTTTCGCATTCTATTCTCTTCAGCATCACGTACACATCCGTCACAGGAGGTATTATGATGAATGTAAGGCAGTTGTAGTGGTGTAAGCATCATTACCAGGGTTGACAATTAAATGCAAACGTACTAGTATGCGAATGTGTCTCAGAGGCTTAGGTACCCAATGTTCAAGTACGGCTTACAATCAAGGGCTGCTAACGATCGAGTAAATACGGTAGCTGCAGCCAGTAACAAAAACATCAAATTTTGCACATATGCTCATACATAACTCCACACCAAAATTATCCGTTATTTAATGAATGAGAAGTAGAAATTGACATGCGTCTTCAAAGCTGTTGTCGAAATCGTGTGCAAACGCGCCGACCAAATAGAAATTAAAAGGATTTCCAATACGCATCCTCTTCTCTTATTCAAATTAGAATAAGATTTAAGGGCTGAGGGTGCATGCTGTTATGTGAAGTTAATTTCCTATTAAAAAGTCTACTGATAGATTCAACTGCCACCCCTTGTATAGACTAGTTATTTGAAAGAACCTACGGCGGATACCTTACAAGGTGCAAGGCCAAAAGTTTGACAAGAGGAGCCAGATACACGGCAGAAATTTTGAAGTTCTCAGAACAAGGTGTTCTGTACGGAGGCAAGTTTTTAACTGCAACGTAGGCTTAGCAATATTAAAATGACTACTGTGTATTTTTAGTCGAGTCACACGCCACACTCATCATTTATGAAGTTTCGCTAAAACATTGCGATGAAGTACTTGAGTGTTTTTGGTGTAGTTTTACCTTTAGGTTGAAATCAACCTACTATCCATTTTATCCATCTAGCAACAGTAGTTTGTCAAGGAGATAATGTAGTAACAAACATGTGGTGTGTTTCGTAAAAGTGCCATTTAAAATGCAATGAAGGCACCTAGAAAAATGAAGCAAACCAAATACTAGAGTAACAGACTCTGCAAGAAACTCAGTTCGATTCAACTCAATGTAAGCATTAACTTGTGCATCACACCTGAGCACTTAAAGTGCTGAAGTTCCCAGCGGTTACCTTGGTCCGTGCGTGATGCTGTGAGACAAGCCTTTTTAAACACAAGCTACATTTACGCCCGCGTTGCCTACAAATTCACTTGCCCGCTCGGCGGAGATTGCCGTTATTTTTCATGAAACTCATACTTACAAATTGTGTAAAGTAGCGTTACTCAATGGCCATTAAAGTTAAACGCTCCTCGCTCTTGTCGGAGCGAGGTAACTAGGACAGCTGTTACGCGGGCAGGCACGGAAAACACTTCTTCAACACAGAATGAAGCCACCCGGGTAAAGGCAAAGCAGACTGAATGCCAGAAAAAACAGGCTCCAGCTCAGTTCGATTTCGCTAAAGATGGGTTGAAAACCACGAAAAATCCAATAAGGTTAATTTAGATGGAAAAACTTTTATATTTAGTCCATGTATGTTCCAGCATCCAAAACCCCCAACGGAATATTCTTTGCTGCTCTTCAGTTTCTGCAAACAAAAACTTTAGACTACAGATTTCAAAAATTCAAATGCGCCATGTAATGAGTAGCTATTAGTATTTTGCAGAGAGGTGATTAAGGGATTGACCCTAGACACGACGAATAAACAGATGTATGGATATTTTGACGGCGTGACAAGAGCATTGAGGCGGCGCGTGGCATGATAAGGTTCCTGTCACATCCACCACACTGTCTCGCAACAAACTGACGTTCTACCAAGGGAGAAGATTGCCCAACGGCTTACTTCCATCAGGGATGCGGTAAGTGGAGCAGATGGATAGTTCATTTCCTATACCTGTATAATGTCAGCGCGCCTGAATAGCACAGAAAGTATCCACAACGCAATGCGATACGTTCGTTGGCCGAAACTGTACGAGATTGCGATGGCAGTATAAGGCTATTGCTTCCTTTTCCATTTAGTATCCCAGTGGCAGTGCCTTGACTTGCTGACATGGAGCATGTCACGTAAGATTCCAAAATCGTGCGAACAGTGTTTGCGACATAAAATGGAACTGGGGCAAAGACGGTTTGAAGATGAGTACGCAGCGGGTGCGAATAGGCCATAAAACAAGAATATGAAACTGCAAGTTCCGTGAGTTTGACATAACTCCAGCAGAGGTGGTGCAGCACAGCGTCAAGGCTGGGGAGTATACGAGAGCCTCCTGACAGACACGGAACGAGCAGTGGTCGCGCAAAGAGTGCATCGCGTTTCAAGATATGCGGAAAGCAAAATGACCTGAGAACGCTTATCAAACGGAACATTTAACTTGCTGGGTTGAATAGAAAAGTTGGAATGAATAAATTTATGGTTAGCAGAGGATGTTTTTCAGGGTCCTGCACGTACACTGCACCCACCAGGTAATTTCAGTAAATTCCACTGCACGATTAACGGTATCTGTCAAATCATACGAAATCGAAAAAAATTGGAATGGGGACGTACACATCGTGATTTACATTACGCAATAGTTAAAGCGAAAGCAGAACAGTTTTCAAAACTACCGCCATGTCTGATGCCTGTTTTGATCAACCCAAACCAACGTCAAAAATCTACCCCACACACTCAGAGGTATGTATTAACGTTCGATCTGAAGATTTAACACCGTCTGTACTTTTGTTGAGGATCAAACAACTTATTAGGCCGCGTTGAAGGCTCGGCCAATGATACTCTGAGAGACAAATCTACAGCAAGAAGACTCGAATGAAACAAATTGATTTCTGCGCAGAGCGCAGCAACAAGAAGATACTCAAAACAGTGCACGCCACACTGCAGCATAGATTAGCCTGGGCACGAGGTGCAGTTACCCGCACAGCGTAAGCCAGAAATTATCTGATCGCAGCCACCAAATGATTCCGTCCTGACTTCATTCCTTCTAAGGACTGTGACAGGGATTACGAGTTGCGGGGACAGCCTGGGGCGATAACGGCCTCGTCAGCTGCTAGTAATTAACTGCGAGCAGATGCGAAGAACGCGGTCAAAAACAACCCGCCTTAAGGGCACAGGATGACGAAGCTTAGGCTTTAGTTCGGAACGACGAGACTGTCAACATCACGTTTCCCAAAACGTATCGACACCTCGAGACAACGCAGCCCGATAAAAGGTATTATGTGAACCACCCATGCACCCATACGAAGGTTTTCAGGTAAATGGAATGACGAGGGAAAGCACAAGAGCTGATATTTTGTATTAGTTCTTCACGAATATGTGAAGTCGCTTACGTAAGAAATTGTATGTGGGGCGCATTTCGTGGAAATATCTCCCGTGCCTAAGAGTAGCGGATTTAATGCCAGACGAAAGACACATACGAGTAACTGCCAGAAAATTGGTCTCAAGGTTTGAGGCACGGCAGTTTGGTGATTCTAGAAACGAGGCAATTTACCAATGACATACATCGTGCAAAACAGAAAGGGAAACTGTTTAGGGTACCATCAGTGCTTAATTCCGGTTAAATTCCAAACAAAATGATTCCACGCAAACCACGTGACGTGCAAACAAAAACAATCACAGTGAAACTGTTTCAAAAATCGTTTGAAACAACGGTTTTGTTGACAATTTGGTTAAGTGCAGGGCCCCGTAAGTTTACTTAAAAGCAATTACCAAAAAAATACATAGCCAATGATTCGGGCATGCGGACACATCGAGAATTTCGTCATCAGTTTCTGGTATGAATCCTTCACAACAGCGTAGGAAAATGCCAGTGGCCAGTGGGGCAACCAGTTGCGGAAATACCGACAAACAGGTTATATTACTAGCACTAACCCACGAGACACAGTTCGTACCAGACCGTCCTAAGACCTAAAAAAAACACCGCTGTCATCTGATTCGAAGGCAGGCAAAACTGAGACATGCGTCCTGCTCGGTCTCGACGGAATTTCGACCTATGGCGAGATATCACATGCAAAGCGTCTTCAGATCAACACCTTTGGCTGAGGGTGAACAAGCTTAATCAGAGCAACAGTTTTTCGGGTGGCGAACGAAGTCACAAGTAAAAGACACGTTTCGAACGAAACTATCAACAAGCTGCTGCATCTTAACACACTGTGGTCAGAGCGCCAAACTCTTTGTACTACCCTACTACAGTTGCGCAGCGTTAAATGGTGTGAAAAGGATATCTCACAACGCGCTAACGCATTTGTCGATGACCACAAACAAAAACACATCAAGACTTTTTCTGGCTTTGGATAATTCTGCAACGCTTGATAAATATGATCGCGACAAAGAGGGTGTTTTTGTTCACAGAAAAATAATACAATAGGTAGAGCAGTCACTAAAAATGAGGTTTAGCAGTCAATCGTAACTATATCGAGCAAAAGGAATGTGCAGCACATATTTTTCAGATGGGAGCTCCAACTCTACTGCATAAACGGTAGCTTAAGCATGGTTGATCAGTGTTGTAGAAACTTACAGCCATGGTTCACTCTCAGCGGCAAAGAAGACCCGTGCTATTCGTCGTACAACAGCCTAACAATTTTTAACCTTTTAAGAATGCTTTACCAAATGAACAAACGAGGTCATGAAACTGTGTTGACTGAATAGCGCGTCAAGTGACATCGTTGATGTCTTGGCGCGAGTTTCCTGAACGGGCGGGCGTCAGCCGGGTCATGCGGTTGCGCCAGTGGGAAGAGATCGACATATGGTCAGCTTCAACATGATTGCAACATTCAGATGGGAAGTTTCCAGGCAGGGTTTGAGCAAGCGGGTGGCGTTGGGGCGGGCGGGCTTTGCATGTCACGTCAGGAAACGAGATGGTCACGAGCTTCAGCACGGATGCAGGTTTCAAACGGAGCTAACAGGGTTTCGATTGTGTGCAGCGCACGACATTATGTCACGACAGCAATTGCGTTCGGTTCTACGCAAACCAGTGCAGCCAAAAAACGATGCACGCCCAAAATCAATATTGTTTTCAAATGGCCTTGCAACTAGGAATCATCGTACTTGAGCGGGCTACCTACCCACCAACATGTATGAAACAAATAGTCTTCAAGTTTGACGTCAGCATAAATATTGCCTCAGTGTTTTCGGGATAAACATACGAAAGGAAGTAGGATTACTTCGAACAAACAACCAAAAATCTTGGGCAAAGCGCTTCAGCGACTGAGATCAGGCAGCGTGGGGTGTACAAGACAAAAACAAACAAAAACGTGTGGTTAAATATTAGACGTGATTGCGTACCCCTGACAGTACAACACCCCAGTCTGGCAACGGCTTCGGCAAACACTAATTTCCTTTTTCATAAGAAATGACGTGGCTGTGCACACGTACCCACAATGTATGAACTATGTGGTACAGCAGCAAGATCGTTCGCTTTTTCTGCTGATATGAAACGTTGTCCCACCAAGCCGGCACTCAGGAAGCAAAGCTGTTTTCTATCCTTCAATGCGTTCCAGTCCGCGCGGAGGGCGCTTAAAAAACCTTTTATCGTAAGAGCGCGTGAGAAGCAGCAGGGCGCTAGACTCACTCCCAACAATAATAATGTTACCACGCCGACGCTTTCGCCCACGTCAAGAGCTGTTCAGGCCCCCTGGTGTAAACCCGAGCAGGCGTGCGTGTTCGCGCGGAGTGCACGCGTGTGAGGCGAAGTAAGGAGCGTGGGGAGAGGTCTCTACGGCCTGTCTAAACACCCTCTCCGTGCGCCCGGGGCTAACAAATAACCGCCTGTCGAAACGGGATAGCGAGGAGCATGCCGTAATTGGCGGCTGGGGATTCAGCTGCCATTCAGAAGGGATTCAGAAGGCACTGCGGACTTGTGTGACCCATAACGAATTCGCTTCATAGCTTGCTTCAAAGCAAAAAGATGCTGAATATAAATCAATTTCAGAAATAATAGAAACAGACACTTTCGCAATACCAACTTCAAATTAGGAGTGTACGAGTATTTGAACGGTACGCTAAAACCCGAAAATCTTTTCAAAGAATGCTAATGGCAGATACACAGATATCTTGCAAATGTGAACGTGCCTGTGAAGTAGTATTTGCTTTGAGTGAATTTCCAAGGGAAACGAAGATATTTTCGTTCTAATAACATATTCCTTATACGCTGTAATTAAGCTACAGTACCATGTTTCCAAATGCAGCATAAAAATTCCATTCTCATCACAGACGAAAAATGCAACTTTAAAAATACGTCCTGTAATAAAATTGCACGAGATGACATTTTAAGGTTAAAAAGGCCAAAATAACGCAGATTCCAGCAACCTAGTCTCTAAGTAACGTATGGTTTTAACGTTTATGTCTTCTTCTACGAACGCGCTGGTATTTCATGACAAATTTGAGCGTCGTTCATATATATTTGCATGTAAAAACAATTAATAAACATAACAATAAGCGTTGACTTCACATCGGTTCTTCGAACCGCGAAAATTTGTATATATGATGTATCAATATAATTGCCAACTTTACTGGCCCCAACCATGCGCAGTGCCGTGGTGAGACAGTTCTGTTCGAGGAAAGGAGTTTTAGGATTTTACGCAAAATGCTGCACTTTTTCCATTCTAAATCATGATAACCTGGTAAGGTTTTGTTGAGTAAAGTTTAACTGCAATGCATAACCGGCTACTAATTTTGTAGTATCTAACGGTAGAAAACGTGATGAAACGCAACGTGTACTTCTTAGTTGACTAAACGGTTGTAAAATCACCAGTGCCGCTTCCTGAAAAGAACAGTTTTTTTACAGTTTTGAAATGAACCCCAGAACAGATATCAAAACACAGCAACCATGATGGATCAAGTAAATAGGGTGAAGCAGCCTGACTAATGTAATAACGTACGAAGCACTCCAGGAGTGATTTCGGAGTTGCTTTTTGTGAAGTCAGTAATTTTATTTTGCGGGTGAACTCAAGCTCCACATTTATCTTTCAAAATGCAAGCGCAGGCCCTGTGGAAACTGCAGGTCGCTTTCACAACAAGAACCACACTCTGACGACTAGAAGATCGTTTGAAAATTGCTCCAGCAAACACAATGCCCTCAATCGCTTAGATGCGCCCACAGTACGCTGCTCATTCGAAAGGGTGCGCCCCGCGGGGCCATTGTGCCAGTGGGAAGCCCATTGTGTGGAATGGAAAGTGCGCTTNAGGGGATGAAACTTTATTGCGCGCGTAATATTACACGCTTTCACTACCAGCTGGGTCTCGTATTAACACAAAAAGCATTTACGATGGAGAGGGGTAACGGAAAAGCTTGTTCTCTTTTTAACAGCGTCGAGCGTGCTCTGCAGATGGAAGTGACAACCAACCAACCACTCCAGAGCAAGTATTCAACAGCTTTGGAAATGCTGAATGCGTCGGTGTATTCCGAGAAGTTCAAGCCCTGTTAATAGGATTTCCAACTACTACTACTGCTACCACAGAACAAGCATGAAAACATGGGTACGTGTCTGGCGAACATTCCCAAACAACCTATAAATTTATCACATAGTATAGACGTGCATGTTCGAAGCAAAAAGTCGGAAAACCGAACAGCTTTTAACAAAATTTGGTAAGCTCCTTTCAAGTAATAATGAATAATTAATGGACAGGCAGAAAAAAAACACAAGTTAATCACCCATGTGCTGCTATAACCACGCAATGGACAAACCTAAAAGCTGTAAGATACTAACAAGATGCGTAAAAACAAAAACAACAAGAAAAAGCAATGAATTGTATCGCTATACACCACCACATAACAACAGAAATTGTAGATCTAACCAGTGCCGCATTCGGTGACAGTACATACAATATAACAGCTCTGTGGAAAAGCTTCAGAGTTGGATGCATGAATAAAGTTTTAAGCCAGGCACTGCGGTCACTACATCAGACAGATTGACAAACTGTAAACCAAACTTCTCAGAAAATCTGAGCAATTACGTGGAAAAAATAAAAATACAAATATACAAATGTAGGCAGGCAGTAAAATCAAACCTGCAACCTTTTAACTCAATTTATTGTTTGTTATTGCTTTGCTACTACCTGTATCTAGAGGTACACCCTGGAACAGAAATAAAACACTGACGATAACTCGAATAATTCTATTGCACAGCTCATAAAGGTGTAATAGAATTAATGCCCTAGCAATCTGTTCTGAGAAGTTTTGGATATGTTGATCTTTAAGGAAAATGATTAACTGTAGTTGTTCATGCAACAACATATTGCAACTCCCGGCAACTCACCTGCATAACTGTGCTTTGACTGAGACACAATTGTGAAGTGTAAACAAAATCTAATACTTTTGCAAATCCTGTGCTGTTGACTATCATTGGAATGTCAATGACACCTTCATGTTTGTCTTTGGTGGCTTTGCAGAAAAGATCTCTGTAAAAATAAAATGCATCAGAGAAAAGGTCATCCATTGCTAAGAAGAATACGGCTGGAAATCCTATTGATCAGCCAGCATAACTAAGTAGTACTCAAGTCCCTACAATATAAAAATAAGCCAAAGGTTATCCAGGAAAAGCAAAGATTTTTTTCAAAAGGCTTTCAAAAATAACTTTCATTCAAAACTCTTTTCATAGTCAACATGAACATGTGCAGCACAAAGTAGACGATGAAATGCAAATTTAGTTATATTTTAGTAAACTGTTAAAATAATTGTAAAATTAATTGCACTGAATCAAGCAAATGAAAAAGCAGTTATATGAATGAAACTAAGTATATGAAAAGATTTGAAAAGAAACATGGACTATTTGCCAAAAGCTAATGCAAATCTGTCTTCACACCCACAAAAAAACAATCCTAATGGCTTTTCGTTTGTCCAACCACTGGTAACTAAAACCACTACACTTAAATCATGTTGTACAGCAAATCTGTTATGTGGGTGCAAACCACATCAACAAAAACCAAGCATGCATGTTGATAGCAACGAAGTAAGGCTATTCTCAAGAAAATCGTACAACCTTCAGCATAAAATTCACATAATATTGAAGAGCTACTTTGCAAACTGTATGTCTTCATTCCAGTTACTTTTCAATGCTGCTAAATATTCATATTGCACATTGGTCTACTTGGTCATTCGTTTAAAATCCTTATCACGTGACATTGAATTGACAATGAAAGAAGAAATTAATGTATTAACACATCTCTTTTACTGAACCACACAAAACTTTCACAGGCTTTAGACAAGAGATAACTCACATTGTGCTGCAGCACTCACTTGGACAAACTTGTTTTTTGTATGATCTGGCACCTGGGGCTCACTTGGTGCATGAACAAACATTAAAGTAAATAAAACCTGCCTTATCAAAGAGCAAGCTAGGTTTTGAGATTATTACCAGTGACCACCAGTGAAACTGAGCCAGATACATAACAAACGTTCTACTTTTAGACATGATGCTAACCAATTCTCATATATACAAGACCATTTTTTGTTGTGGTGAAGTTTTTATATGCAATTGTTGTCCATTCATCACATTTGATGTACTACTGTATTTCATGTTTCAATCAAACAATCCAAAATCCAGCAAAAAACAGAGTAAAAGGGAAAGACACAGTGTTCATTGACTACTGTTTGTGCTTCCTATGATAGCATGATGATATATAATTTCACAGGAATCCTTGTTTGACAAATATAGAGAGAAACACTTCATTAAAAAAAACGACAGAATCTTATAGAAAGTTTCAGCAAGTTTTTGGAGTAAAATAAAGGCACTGATCAAAAAGTAGTCAGAATTACTATGAAGGTGTTAAAGTTGTACATTTGGACAAACTAGTCCACATAATATTGAAATACCCTGAACTAAAAATTAATTTAGAAGTGTTGGGAAATAACAACAGCATGTAAATTGATTATTCTTGTTAAAAGTTGCACTGTCATCTCTACCTACAAATTTTGTGGTTTCAACATTGTAATTCAACACACATTAACAGTACCATGATCCAATAAAATCTACTGTATTCTGTCAGACCTCGTTTATCCAGACTACTTTGTTTCATCAAATAATGTCAGTTTAGCAAGGTATCCAGATAATCAAAATCGAAAGTATAAAGAATATAATTCTTTTCAGCGCAATTGTCAACAATGTAAACAAAGGTGACGATATGCAGTAAAACTCACCTAAGCTGATGCTCAAGAGGGAAAAAAAACTGTTTGAGCAGGCTCAGATGAACTGTCAACTTAAGCTAATAAGTAGACTGTATGTGGAACATGGCTAAATGAAACTCATAGTTTCTTTGTTTATTAACAGATCCATATATGTAAGCTAGTATATGCATTCAGATTGAGGTTAAATGCGAAAAAGACTGTGCAAGAGACCTAAGTGCGTCCTCCAAGTTCTGCCACTGTTACATTCATTGTGTGTAAAAAATTGACTTTCACACTTCCTTTGTGCTTTAATAAACAACTAGGTACCAGCTGGCATAATATGTTTGGCGTTTTTTTTTCTATTGATTTGGCATATCTGTTCCTAAATTCTTTGTCAGAGTCAGACAGTGAGGTTTCCGGATTAAAGGGGTGAAATGCATTGAGAGAAATCCGTTTCTAGCAGTTTTGTGTCAGATAGCGGGGATTCCGGTTAATCCGAGTTTGGACAAACGAGGTCTGACTGTAATAGGTTTAAATAAGTAAAACATCTTAAACAAAAAGGCATGCTGCTCAAGGTACAATCAACAAGGCTTGCTCGCTTGCAGCATAAAAGTTTGTGTTTGTAAGTCATCACACTCTGCTATACAAGGTTGGCATATACCAAATATATAGTGAACGTTTTGAGACAAAAGTAATACAGACAAATCTGATAACAAACTAATTGCATAATCTCTTTTTATTGCACTAGGATCTTAAATCCCAAACCGCAACCTATAATTTCTTAAAAAATACTATGATTAATCACATAATCAGGTTAACTGAATAGAATTTGAACAATTTATTCAATTAACCTAAATACATATTTTAAAGTTGAAGTCACACAATCTATTGTTTCTCTTTAAAATACTAAAATGTGTAAAGCACAGATTGAGCAAATGCAAGGACACTATTAATTAAAAAACAGGCATGTTTTTGATGTATATTGATTGCAAAAAGCTAATGGAATCATGTAGCAGCACCACACATCTGCATTACCATAAACGTAATTGTTTGAAAATGCTAAGTAGATTTTGTTGCATTAACACATTGTAGGTTGAGCATGTGCAAAGTACAGTAGTATAGCCATGAGAGAAAACAACTGTTGCCACAGATTTGCACTATTATATACTGTGCTGTTTCAGCTGGGGAAAGCATAAATAAGTACTTCTATTAACAACATTTACTACTTATACTAATTCTAGATAATATTGCACATTCCAGTTATTACTGCAAAAGCTTGGCAAACTCCACATGCGATTAACCAGAATTATCTGTTTCATGTTTTTTATCTGATCCAAGGCTAAGCCAAATTTACTCTTGGGACACAAATTTTAATTAACTGCTAAATCACACTTCATCAATAATGTCAGAAATCAAAACTACAAACAATCTTCATTTTGATGCTCATTGTAAGTAAGCACAAATCATCAAGCCAGCAGAGCAAGTAGACAGTAAAACCAACACCTTGGTACACTCTAAAACAGCTTCATGTTTTAGCAAAAAGGTTTGAAGATTTGGTGACAGCAGAACATACTACAAAAGCCCATAATTTTCAGCAATTTATTGTTAATTTTGTTAACAAGTATAGCGAGTTTGTATCATTAGCAATTCATTGCAATTACACGAGATGACACTTGCTGAGACACTTGTTGCAGAACGTTTGAGCCTCACACTCTTTAGTTTTTGTAGATCTTTTCTTGGACTCAAATGGTTCCATAAACTCCTACTTTTTGAACAAAAGATGGGTAAACACTCTTTACTTTCCTGCTTTTTTTCGCTGAGACATTTCAGTCATTTTTTGCTGGAGCGTTTTGGCCACTAAACATTTTGGTCATTTGTCTCACAGTTGTATTAAAACTTGCCATAACAGTGTTTTTCAGCCTATATTTTCAAGCATTCTGACCGAAATGACTGAATTTTTTTCGGTAATTTCCAAAACGTTTTGGTCTATGATCAAAAAATTAGCGAAAAAAAACAGTATTTACCTGTCATGGCCTTGAAGATGGTAGCACTAGATTTGGATCACAGCTATGCAGCAGCTTTTTATGGCAAACACTAGTACAATTTACCTGGCTTTGTTTCATACACTCAGTTTGACGGCCCATAGATAAAAAAAATGGATGATGTTCAAAACTAACTGATGTTTTTCAAGCAACTAGTAAACAAGATTTTACTTGGATTTCCTTTATGCAACTTTTTATGTTATTTGCATTGTCTTGATTTACTTCATTTCAGACTGTGTTAACTTCCACTAACAAGCTTATCAAAACATAGTCTGTTTTTGCAAGAGCTCATTTGGTTGCTTGCCGTATTGAAGGTATATCCAACAAAGATTCATGATTGGTGGGTGATAAATTTGTAATTGATACCTATGATAAATGCATTCATGAAGCATCAGCTTCAAAATAGCAGTATTCTACTTTCATGGTTTTCAACTCTGCATGTGGCACTATGTGCCAGTTGTGTCATGTATGCAGCACTTTTTTGCAGATGTCACAGTGCAATACAAAAAAGTGCCACATGCAGTGTCTATCGAAAGGAATCCTTTCCCAGCAAAGATTCTACTTGAAAAAGAACTGATGATGCCTACCTTGTGGGCAAAATGTATACTCTGTAAGACATTTAGTGTCTGATTTCTTGCTGGGAAAGGATTGCTTTCGATAGAGATTGCATGTGGAAGTTCTTTCATATTACACTGCGACATTGCAAAAACGTGCTGCATACAACTGGCACCTGGTTTACACAAGTATTCAGAAAAATACAGCAATAATAACCTATTAGTTCATTGCAAACAAGAGTACCAGATGTGATTTGACATGTGGAAACTTTGTGTGAAAACAGAATGGAAAAGTATGGATGTTTTTATAAATCATGGCATTGAACTCTCACGTGTTTTGTCAAGGATGTGTTATGTGTCTATAGATTAAGACCTGAGGTATGGCTACTGGTGCAGAATACTATATGATAAAATGCATTTTACAATGATGATGCTACATATGCAATAGAATGCAACAAAAGGTCACAAACTAAAAACAATTTCTATGAAATCAACCATAATTCAAGCCTATACCTCTCTGATGTCCACAGCCCAAACATCAGATAAAAAAATAGACATGCAATAGGTCACACTCTGCAAAAGCATGTCACAGGTATATAAATTGATAATGAATGAGCTTCACATTTGTTGCATTTTCAATAAGAACTGTTTCTTTACTTAAGAGTTACTTTGCCTACAAAAAAACATCACATCACATTCAGAACACCATATATTTAGATATAGTTTAGTAGATACATATTCTGGCATCAAGAAACTGAAAATGACAGATTGAGATCATTGTTACAATGTTACCCTCTAGTCCAGGGGTGAGCAATTAATTTGGTTCGGGGGCTACTTTGAGAAGGCCGCGTTTAGCAGAGGGCCATGCCTTCTAATGCAGTGTTTCTCAACCTTTTTCGGCTCGTCACCCCTTTGGTATTTTCACACAACCTGCAACACCTCCCTGCTCTTTTTTCAATACATATCATATTACAACCATTATGATTACCACAAAATGCATTTTCACAAAAAAGAAACAAACTCTCACAGCATTATTACCACAAAATGCATTTCATAACATTTAACACTTTGAGAACCGGCGTACGATATATTCGTGCTTGGATTTCGGCCTAACAAACAGCAGTTTTCAGTTGCCTTACCAACGCCATAGCTCCTCCGCCGATTGCGCTACAGAGCTGTTCAAGGACTTAAACGGATCGGCCAGTCTAGTAGATTGCACTCGAAAAAAATTTTTTTCGTTGGGGGGTGCGGATTTTTAGTGACTGACGTCATAAGTGAAGTAGTTTTGGGGTCATTTTGGCCCATGTTGCCTGGCCTAGGGCCCAACCGCTAGGCCAAAGTGTTTCGCTGAAGTTTTAATTGGACACTAGGCTCGAGTCCAAGTCTTTTGAGCCTTTGATCAACTTTCTAGCATTTCTGGTTCAAAAGTTATGATCTAAAATAAACAAATTATTTAATTATCTAATTAGCCAAATATTTTCACTAACTTACATCACAACTTTTGAACACGAAAACCCAGCAGGTCATCCAAAGTATCAAAAGACTCGGATTGTAGCCTAGTTTCCAGTAAAAACTTCAGCAAAATACTACCACCTAACGGT
>JGI24021J15306_10001585_pt1 | contig 22672 bp, 13 predicted proteins | sample Ectturendosymbi1_FD_15306 | JGI IMG/M metagenome (IMG submission 15306) | reverse complement strand
GACGTCATCTCGTTCCCTTTCTGATCGGGAACTTTCCGCCGGGGAAGTACCCTTGGACTTGGCCGAATTTTGTCATGTAGTGGCCCTAGCGCCACTACATATGGTAAGCGTTCACCGTGAAAAAATCAGTAGACAAGCAAGGTTTTATATGAAATCGTGATTGATCACTTCGAACAAGATCCCAGACGTTTGTAGCTCTTGTTTGTAAGTGATGCTGACAAATATTGCCATGTAAAATAACGTCATAATTTGGGCTTTCTTTAAAAGACTATTTCAATCTTTCTTTGAAAAGATGTACCCTGCTTTGAAAATCTCCAAACAGCCTATGTGCAAATCAGGGGTGCAGGGACGCCGGAGAAGCGGTATATCGTTGTCAACGATGTTTGTGTCTGTTCATCAGCAATGTTGAACTCAAAAATAATAGCAGAAAATTTAAGAAAGTTATAAAAATAATAGCAGAAATAATAGCAGAAATCATCGACATATTTTCTTTGTAGTGTAGAAAGGGTAAAGTGCTTTATGAACGTCCATTTGCATTGCATCGTCAGCAACCTGAAAAGGATGAGCAATATGTCGACGTTGCCCCCCCCTGGAAAAATTTCTGCGGACGACCATGCGCACACAAATAATTCAGGATGGTTTTCCATAATTTCTGTTACAGATCAATATTGTTACTGAACATGTAAATGCGAAACAAATGACTATTATGGGTGCGCTTTTGCACTGAACTCAAGCAAACAGTTTTGAACTCGTGGTACGTCAAAGCTATGGGCGTCCGCAGAGTGGTCGAAACGGGCATTTTCTCCTCCCTGGAAATTGGGACTAAGAACCAAAATTTTCTAGAAAACTTGACGTCAGCAACTCAATTCCGATTAATTGATTTATTTCTTGCAGTGACAGTTTATTAGCTGGGACGACAATTCACACTGCACAATGGAGGACCTTTGAGAGAAATTTTCCCAGGGGATACGAAAACCGATACCGGGCCCCCTACCTCTGGGTGTTCATCGAAACTTGTATAGCTTGTTTGTAATAGTAATCAGAATATAGATAAAACAGCTACCATGCTAAGATTTTCAAATATAGCTACAAGCCCTTCAGTCGAAGGAAGTGACCATCAATTTTGGGCCTGATTACAGAAAAACTTAGCTTGAGTACTTTTATCCTCCCGGACCAGGGTTCGATGTATCTCTTGCACCCCCCACTCGTAGGCCCTGTGCTCAAGAGCCAGGGTTCACTGTTCTGGTGTCATGCAGTGCTAAGCTTGCAGTTCAGTCATGACCGCTCCTTTGCCCGCAGGGGCAGCTAGTTGCAAAACTTGCGAGCGGATTGTTTTACTGTTGGTCTTTGTTGTGTAAAAATAACGTGGCAACAAATCTTCTACTGTACACTTCAAGTTACGATATTAGGCGGTTTGCCGCATGTGACTGTTGAACGCAGACATCTTGGCAGGTAATGCAACGAGACAATGACTGCTGATAACGATATGCAGGGACCCGGAGAGCGCTGGCATTGCCCTCTGACATTTCAAAAGAGGAACAACGTGGGCAAAGGTGTCTTTTTCATAACAGCATCATAGGTAATTTTATGGTTTATCACGATCGAATTGAAATACATTTTCAATAGTTTCTTTTGTTATTTTTTAGGTCAGCCTTCCTGTTAAACAGTAGCAAGCATAATTGGTGACGATTTTTTTTGTTTTTATAAGTTTCCAATGCTCTCAACTTTTTTACTGCCCCCCTGCCCTACCGACATTCCGGCGTCCCTATCTAACACCTTTCAAATCTGTAACAAACTTTTAAAACTTTCCGCGTTCTCTCAATGAGGAGTCAAGTCGCGCTTATCTGGACTCTTCAATTTAATCTAGCACTTCTTAAATCTTTAATAAACTTTTAAGACTTTCCGCGTTCTCTCAGCGGGGAGTCGGGTGGCGCTTCGCACCTCGTGTATAAATTCGATAAACAAATTGCGAGGTGCAACAATTCTCAGATAAAGATCCTTAATTTATTTGAATTCCCTCACGTACTAGCTGCTTAGAAATCAAAAGCGAAACTACAAATGACGTATTTGCCGAACAAAACTGTTCTCAGGGATAGAAAGATGTGACGAATTAGACGAACAGAAATGTACACAAAAGATAGGGATTCTGCCGGAACCGACGAAAAAGTAACGCATTGACGAATTAATAAGCGATGGCGAATTAAACCAATTCTACTGTACAGTGTCGCAAGGTCCATGAAACGAACACCTGCTGTGCTAGATGTCATGACACCATCCTGGGAGTTAGCAACTGAATACAAAGCAATGTCGTCTATTCAGCGAATCTTGTTGCTTGTTCTTAGCCAGATTTTCCAATATATTACCTTGTATAAAATTTCAAAGGGCTTCTACTGGTTGCTCTTGAACGAGAAATATCTCGTGCAATATACAAGGATGTTCCAAGTGTTTTTGTTAAGCTCGAAAAGAAGCTGCGTTGTTAATTTTATTGCAATATTCAAACACATTTTCAAATCTCAACACACAGGTATTTTACTGTCTTTATACAATCATCTTTATGAATCAAATGAAAAATCTTGATGTCTTTTGCAACTGGTGCTTTCATTAGACAACATCCATTATTTTCGTGAACAACTGCAAAGTGTCTGCACATTTGTATTTTTCGTAACTGTTCGCTAACGGCATCAGACTTGCTTGGTTGAAATGCGATTAGCTGTGAGACTAATATTTGGCAATATTGTTTGAAGTTAATGAGACTAAACGTATACAAAGAATGGCAAGCCGGTAGCTAAATCCTTTCTGCAGCAAGAACAGATTAAACATTCGAAGCGGTGCTAGCTTAACAAAGAAAATGCTATTTGTGAAGAAAAGGCAGCTTTGTAAAGAAACTTTCAAATACCACCATGTTCCATAAACACAATTGAAAGATTTTTGCAAGGCTTTATGAACTACGCATTTCGTAAGATTGTGCCTGATCATATCTGTCTAAGCATTTAAAGACGTAATCTATTTTTACAAAACGCAGTTACTTCGAGTACAGCTTGGAAGATGTTGTAAATAAGTCCATCACTTTGCAAATGTGCAACAGAAGGCAAATATCTAGAATCTTTGTATTTATTTATCATATTCAGGATTGAAAAATTTGGAATAGTGTTGATACTCTAGTATTCAAAATCGGTTCTCATTTTTGTTTTATACACTGCAAACTTCAATGGTAAGTGCAGTTATCGGAAAAAATTTTTGATAAAACGAACATGTAACTGTGAAAAATCAGGAATCCCAGAATATTTGATGTCGTAATTAGATTCTTTTCAGATAGCACTGATAAGACATAGGAACTATAAAATGCTCTGTTCTTGCTTCTTCTTAATGCCTGAAGTTGCCAATTTGTCGAATTTTTGTCTTATCAGCTTTTTCCTGCCGTTGCGTAATATCAAACGTGAACAAACAATGAAAGCAATTATTTGACTGAAACGATTGAGAGAAAGGCAGTGAAAAACTGTACGGTCCCTTCGTGTTAAAAGGCCGCAGTTCGGCTTTGCCTTTCCATTGCAAGGGATATTCAGAGGGGACAACCTGCATTTTCAGATCGAAGAATCATCGAACATCGTTGCAAAGGTTAGTGATCTTCCTTATTGTTAAAATGTGAAACTTGTTTTTCTGATCATGTTTCAGTTAATACTAGAAATGCATGCCATATGTCGTTGTTGGAAAAAGTGTCATAAAATGTTATAAGTTTTCGAAACAAGTGGTTATTTGCTTGTGTATTGCAGGAAATGGCAAACTTGAACAAGCGAACAACGATGAAGTACGATCGTCTTCGGGATAGCGACCTCGTCAAGTTCTGCGACTTGCTCGAGCGAAGAATGCTCGCCATCCGCGCCGACGAAAACCGACTTGGCTTCAAGAAGGTCAAAGAATCCAACTTTCGTGAAAAGATCTTCATCAGGGCTACTCTTCACCAGCTGTCGCTCGAGATCAGCAAACGAAGATCAGGCCTTGCTTTGGAACAAACCTTGGCAACTTTCGCTGGCCAGGATAAACTTGCATCGGTGCCCATCGGATCCAAAGTCGGCCCCAACCCGAGCATCATACAAAGCCTGAAACGTGCAAGACGAGATCTGGGCCAGATCATTAAGGACAGAAAGACCCTGGCCAAATGCCACAGACGAAGAACGAGAGACATTGCAAGCGACAGACTGGCCACCTCGGTAACCGCGTTAATTTTGCAACACTCCGACGGCAGCCAATCTTCTGATTTGCTTCAGGTTTGAGTGCATATTTTACATTGTCACACAGCGATGGTCGTTTTGTCATTTTAGTTTTGTGATGTTTTTACGAGATGTTGGTGCGTTGTTACGTTTTGAACAAATTTGTGATTCACTCCATATTTCGTTTCATGTTTTTGTCGTTTAAACTACCTCAAACATGTTTTGTGTTTTATATCTACACTTCTATGGCGTTTCATCAACCTTTAATTCATAGTTTTTTCTTCAAAATTTTACATTTCGCCTTTCTTTCTGTTGTCGCAATATATTCGTTTTCAATAAAAAATGCAAACTTCACTACACAATGATTCTCAAAACCGAAAACTTCCATTTTTGGACGTTTATATCAAAAATGGGCCACTCATCAAACCTAAACTGAACAACACTTTGAAAACTTCTTTCGAACTCCCAAGCATTCTTTAATTCAAGTTATCCCAAACACATTCGTACATCAGAATCACATTCTAGTTGATTTCCCACGGAGTTGGAATATGGTTTGTGTAGATGTTATTACATTTTTGGTTTGATGCAAAACGATTCACTCGTGCGTTTTTCGTTTTGTCAATCAAAATCCGCACACAGAATGATGTTATATGCACTTCAATGTTTTCTAAGGCCTTGAAACCAAAATTTCTCGCAACAATATATCTATAGTCCGGGCCGTCGCCAGCGGTGCCCGGCCACCCCATTTAAAATCTGTGCACCCCATGTTTGGCCCCCGGTTGCTGCATACATTAAATATTGTATTTTAAAAATGTGCCCCCCGTTATGGCTTTTGGCTCCCCCTGCTGCGAAATCCTGGCGACGGGTCTGGTCGTTTGGGAGGGAAATTGACCCTCGTGAATCTGCCATTGGTAACGGCTGCATCTGAGAAAATTTCAACTAATCGACAAATGATGGAAAATAGTAATTTTGCCGAAATGAAAAAAGTACAGCATTTTCATCCCCTTCTCAATTTTTCAGTTTTATAATAAAACTTTTGCAGTTTGATATGATATGGAAATATTTTTTTAGCAAAGATTTTTTTGATGTTCCTCAGAAATTCGAAGAATGTACTGAAAGCAACTTTCAGCTGTTCAAAATTTTTTCATTGCACCATATTTTTCTTTTGACACGCAGGTACAAATGTAGGCAATTCCGAAAAGCCATCCTACTGTAGTGTATCTTGCAAAGTAACGTGTTCTTCTGCCACAGCTTAACAAAGCCAGTATTTGAAAGGTCGCTGTTTTTTGGCGTATTTGTAGAAATCTCCACAGGACATCTCATAGTTCATGGCAACCTTAAGTTCAGATTTTATCACATCCACAGAAGCTATTCTGTTCCATTACGTTGTTTAATCTTGATTCATGAATCAGGGCCTCCTAGAGAAACAGCTTTATAATGAACAATTTCACAACGGTTCAAATTTAACAACCTCCTGTTTTATCTAGGGGGCATGGGCGTCGGAAAGGAAGCCAACGTCCCCTAATGTGGGAAGTATATTCAACATCAATACTGTAAACCTACAGCATGCAAACTGGTAGCTTTTCCAGCTAAACAAAGCACCTGCTGGATCACCGTTCTGTTTATAAAGATAAAAATGTTTGTATTGTATGTACGCTGCATGACAATGAGTAACAATGCTGCAGTTCGGATTTTAAACTTGGATTTCACGTGTTTATATCTGCTAATGTGTGTATTTCTCCATATTGGCTAAATGCTTTCTTATGCACTTTACAACGCTTGTGTTTGCATTGACGGCCTCTGTTGTTCTTTCCTTGTTGCTGCCGATGTTTTTGTTTTGTAGGGACCTTGCATCGATGAAGCCTGACGTCAGGCCTGCAGCCAGGTTTTAAGATTTTGGTGGGTGAAAGGTGTGCGACCCGGTTGTGTTCACACACCTTCAGTGTGGGCTTGATCCTCGAACCTCGGGAAGGATGGATTGTGACGTCATCGATGTTAACTTCACGCCAGACGAATCGGCAAAGAAAGCTCTTTCTTCCATCTGCATGGAAGTCACTTGTAAGTGTCGCTTGCTTAGTCTTTCCCTGCTCCTTGCTTTGGCCGACTTTGCTCACATGTAGCGGTCGCGCTAGCGTGACTACTACATGGGTCAAAATACATTTTTAGGGGGGAAAGATTTCTGTTTTTACTATAGCTTTTGGTTAAAACAAATTTTTCTGGACACAACAAAATTTGGGGGCACACAGCACCTGAATGCCCCCCGTGGCTACCGGCCTGCCTCACGTTCCCTTCAAACTGCCTCACTTCCTGCGGTCTACCGGCAGTGCCTACCAGCTGCTGTTTCAATCGTTCAGTGGCATCTTGATCATGCTGACAGACGTGAATCATACTCACCAAATGCTGTACAACTGGGATGGTGCCGCAAGCACAACAGGTGCACAGCCTAGTCGGCTGTAAGCTACAAACTGCTGCAAAGCAAACATTGTCTGCTTGGGTGTAGCCAAGTCGATTGTTAGCCGTTTTTTTACTTGCTGCGCCAGTTCATTGCGGATCTATGCAACACTTCCACTATAAATACCGGTTGCAGCCCGAAAGCCCAGCATTTCAGGGCAACTGTGCTAATCATCCAACTGACTTAAAATTTGCCTTCGTTTCACATCGTCACAACTCCAAATTGGATTATAATTCGGTGCTCCACTTCAACCTTTTCGAAGAAGAAATTAACCAACCGTTGAGCGCTCAGCTAAACAACCTGGTCTATCAGTTCTGTGTTTTTTCTACTTAAACTTGAGTAATATCCCCATACTTGGATATATTGCATGAAAGAAGTCGTCTCCACATATTTTGACAATTTACTTTGCTGAACAACTGCAGCTGGGTACGATGCACTTGGAATTTTATTTTACCGCTGCCCCATCTTGCCTGTCCCGATATGAGTTCTTAACCGTAACTGGTTCACAGACACTGTCATTCCTTTTATTCAGAAGTGAAACACCTGGAAGTTCCAGGTATTTCACTTCTCAAAGGAACGACCATGTCTGCATAGCCCTTTTGATCCTTTTTAATATCAGCGCATACTAAGTTGTCACAGAAGCTTGGTAAGCTACAGTGCACGCCAGTGGGCGCTAACTCCCCGCATAGTTATCTGGTAAAGTGCCAACCAAAAACTGCTTGAACCACAAGATCACAGACATTTCCAGCAAACATTTATAAGCAATGCGATCTACGTAAACTTGTATTGTCGTGTTAAAAAAAGAACACAAACAACCAACTTCTCACGCATATGGCAGTGTCTATGTACAAAAATTCCAAACAAACACTTTCCTAAAATCACCAAAATGCACAGAGTTTAATCGTAAAAAGCGTTCTGAAAATATTGATCAATTTTTGTGTCCAAAAAGAGATATTTCGCAATTACCTGAAGACTTGACAGAAAAGCTAAAAAGTAATAAGGAAGTGCTTCCACAAAGGTGTAACGCCTACAGCGCTCAAACGCGTAATGTGACGCATCAAGAGCGCAAAAGTCATCAGCGGTGCGACGTGACAGCGACCTCAGTGCGACATGACAGCGACCTTGGTGTGTTAAGCTTACCGGTCACTGCTCAATCAAAACATCGCTGTTCAGCCACTGGTCTCATAGGCGTGTACATCGTACACACCCTTCAGTTCTAAGCAGGCGTGCCGTACAGTGACATTCACTATACTCAGCAGCCAGCTCAAGCTGCATCAGTGAGGGCGCGGCATGCCAGTGCACAACACTTGTGATCAGAATCCGTTTAATCACAAGTCGCTATCGCTGTCAGAATTGTCCGAGAACTTGTACTTGACAGGTTTGCGAGCGCGGGCGCTGGTGCTTCGTGGCTTCACAGGTGTATCGGCTGCTGACGTCGAGTTATCAGAAGAACCGCCGGCGTCCGAATCATCCGACCATGGGTTTTTCTTCGGTCCTTTTTTCGTCGCTGCTTGCTTCTTTTTTACCTGAAAGCCAAACACGCAGGTGTTGTGGTTCCATCGAGGAAGCAGAAAGTCAGTTCATATAAAAGAATCTTTTCGATCGCAACATTGAAAAATTGGCGAGCGTGTCAGACGTAAATGACAGTGAATCATTTACTGGCGGGATATGGTCTAACATATTGGAGCAGAGGCCATCCAAAAACACGTCACACTCAGTACATACCAGCGAGCATGTTATAACACCCAAACCATCTACGAACCCACAATTGCAGATCTTGTACGTATTTGCTCTCCGTCACTTTATAAAACATTGTGAAATTTACGTTGGGTTTGCATTGTAAATTTAGGCTGGGAAGTACAGTATTTGTAGTCACATGCCAAAGCATAAAACTGTTTGAACCACCTTAGATAGGAAGTGTGCATTGAATGTCACGAAGGTTTTCGTGTATCTGTGTCACAATACAGTTGAACACTGGCTTTCAAGCATAACAGCACATGCTCAACCTTAAAAAACAGTCTACCCTTAATAGAACGATTTAATTACGTAACCAACCTTAAAAGAAAAGTTTGCTTTGATTTTCGCATTGTTAAAACAGTACTGGACTTCTAAACAGAGAGCCAACCCCACCAGAAACTAAGTAACCACAGCTCTCAAAGTTACGCGGTTGCCAGTGGGGACAGCAGTGCCGGGCCCCAGTAGCGGATTAAGGTGGGTCTGGCTGGGTTACAGCCAGGGGCCCCCACCATTTACAGTGTCCCCAATCCCAAGTCGGTAAAAAAAACAAGTGTGTAAATGCTAAGTGGCTGCGTCAGGAGACCAATTTTGCTAAGCGCGGTGTACAACAAATGGGCAGACGAAAAACAGAAACTCGAGCCGAACAGAAATGGAGCTCGGGGAAGATGCTTCCGTACAATGCCCTGAAAATATTTGAACTGGTATTGCATGTAAAGTGACAGGAACAGAAACCGCACCCAGCGTCCACATCAATGCAATGATGAAGTAATATGTCCACCCAACTTACAGAATGGACGTTCAGTAGTACGATGCAATCTGCTAGTTACGAATGGCTTAAGTTAGTTCCGGTCCAAAAAATCGCTACAGAAAGCTGTAGAAATGATACCATACCGGGCTGCTTTGTTTGACCATTTGCAAATCTGCTTTGAATTAGTGAGAAAGTAGCGGTCCAGGAAACTGTCTTGAGCGGCACATCTAATTAAAAGCACTAGCCACTATGCTAAAGAAACAAACAAACAAGTATACCGGTTCAGTTGACACGATGTTGCTTTTGGCAGCCGCTTTTTTGCTGCCGGCTTGATTAAGTTTTGCTGACTCTGAAACAGAGACCGAAAATAGTATTTGCGAACCAAACCATCTTTGCAGATGTGCTAGAGGCCATGGCGACAAAAACATGGGTTTACGCCTGCGGTAAAAACTTTTAAAAAGCAAGCACTTCGAAGTTTCTTTGCAATACGATGCGATTTTTAGATTTCCAACAAGCATACGCCAAATTGAACTGACACGAATTAAGAAATCATGAAGTGGGGCGTTCGCTTGTTACAGGCCAGGTTTAGAAGAACGCCGACGGAGGAATACGTGTTCCCATCAACAACTAATACGTGGAACCCAATGACTTTACAAATTAATGGCTGGAATTTTTTTCTACATCCACTGCAAAAGATAAACCTTAGAAAACGCGTGCTTTGTACTGTTTCCTAGGCCGTAGCTACATTGAGGCAAATGAGGCACTTGCCTCGGTAAACTTTCTGTAATGCTGCCGCAAAACATTTTTGTACGGCTAAATCAAATCAAATTATTATTATTGTGCGGCTGTTTTGAAAAGAGCAGCATTGCAGCTGTACTTTGTTGCAACCACCAGAGATACTACCAGTCTACATTAAGGACAGGATGTTAGGTTTTCATAAATTACATTTAACAACATTCCCAACCGGGTACGTAATTCACATATTCGCTTCGGTTTAAAATTTGACCCTGACTACGGCCATGGTTTTGAATTCAGGATTAGCATCAACAAAAGGTTATTTTTTCTCATCAGTTAAAAGAGCCATAGATTTTTGAAGGGTAGGAGTACAGTAGATTATTATGCTTGTAATTGACTTTGACTCTCCTAGAGCATCTTAGAGCAAACACCCCAAATCCGTAGAAACAATGCAGACCACAATGTGAACTGACTTTTGGGAGGAACATCACTTTCGCTGTCGCTATTTTTCTTGCTGACTGGCATCTTCTTTCGTTTGGGTGCTGCTTCAGGTTTCTGAAAAGTAAAGAAGTTTTAGTATTAAGAAAAGAAGAAACGGCGCACAAATCACGTTTTGTCAGCGTTTCATAATGACATGACGCACATTTCATTTTTCTTTCATTTCATCATTTTTCTCATGTAAAGTCACATTACTGACAAACTGATTTTTTTCGAAAGAAGAAGTCCTGAAACTATGGGCGAGGACTGTTTTCCCGTCGGATTCCTGTCATCTTGTCGCATTATTTTGAACGATGCAGTTTGAGCCATGATAGTATTCGAATGAAGCAGCAAAGCAACGTTAATAAACTAATACGTTTATTCGCACGTCACTGGTAGAAACACATCTACCAGTTCAAGCAATACCGCTGCTTTTTTGGGTTGAGCTGCCTTCTTGAGGCCCACAATGGCGTCCCAGTCGTCCTTTGCACTTTCGCCTTCGTTTGTGGAAGATGTTTCGGTGTCGATTTTCCTTTGAAAAAAACGTATACAGCTTTGAACGTCGAACAAATCTATAGCTGGCTTCTTCAAGCCACACTACTCATTTCTGCTTTCACACTCCGTACCGCTTCGTGTCGCACTCGGCTACTGCAAAAGTTTGATAGAAGCTCAAGCTCAATACATAAGCAAGCTTCCCAACCACAACACACACTCCGTACACGCGCGTAAAAAAAGTACCTATTCAGAGGCGCGGTGACAGGGTCGTCGTAACGATGTGATCTTTCTTAATTGTGGAATGCACAGTCCGTGTCACTTACCTGACTTTTCCGATTTTTGCTGGCTGTGCAGCTTTGCCATTCTTGACGAGCTCGCCATCGCTATCGGAATCGGCTTGCTCTAGTTTTCTCTTCTTCGCCGCCGTCGTTTTCGGTTTGGATTTTGGAGCGGAAGCCCTGCGTTCACACGACATTGAAAAGTAGAAATCTATGTTTGCAGCCACACGACTTCTGGCTATTCAATATCCGATTCCAGTGCCGTTTGTTACTGCTTCCCTTTCGATAAGCTACTTGCAAACGACATAAACTGAGCTCAAGTCAAACGCACGCAGGTCAGTGACGTTCGGAACTTACTTGGGCTTCACGTAGTCGTCGCTGTCGGAGTCGGATCCCGAGTCAAAAATGTACTTGCTTTCTGTGATAAGATTCGGTAAAAGTCAACATTAATTTGCGCCAAATACCGTTGAATCACAATTTTGTGCGACACACACCGTTCTTGGAAGACAAAACTTCGTTGGATTACTCGAAGAGCTTACGTTATAGTATTCTGTACCTGATGTTATAAGTCTGTGCAACAAATTGTGCAGTAAATAGGTAAAATGCACCCAAGCATGATTTGAAGCTAAGCATCTCAGTATATATCAAACTTAATGGGAAAAACATCCTGGCATTAGCAGACTACAGTGCTACATTCTTACTGGGGTCGGCAGGCTTCGTGTCGGCGAAATCGTCATCAGACTCGCTTTCCGAACCAGACTCCCACGGATTTTTTTTCTTTCCTGCCTTCTTTTGCTTGGGTTTCAATGACAGTTTTGTTTGCTTGCTCGCTGTTTCTGAGGCGGTTTGCTTCTCTTCTCCAGCTGAACAACCACTTGCATCGCTCTCCGAACCAGATTCCCACGGATTTTTCTTCTTTCCTGCTGCCTTCTTCTCTTTGGGTTTGAAAGGAAGCTTCGCTTGCTTGGTGGCTGTTTTAGCGGCAGTTTTCTTCTCTTTTTCAGCTGAAAAATGCAGTTGCATAAACAACCATCTTAATTTCGCTGATAAAAGGAAAGGTAGTCACTTTAAACCAGGGGTCTCAAAAGCTCAAAATTCTCCAATGAGTACTTATAAAACTAACCTGAGGGCCGCATTATGATGCTGACGAAACAATGGCGGTACCTGAATCTTACTACAAACAGTTTTTACATCTTACTTCTTGTGAAAGGTATCGTACTGTAAGTTACAGGTAAATCATTTCTAGCCGTCTCTACGTTCGTTTTAAATAAACTTGTTCACTCGCAGGCCGAGCACTTTTGAACAACGGTGAATAAACTAAATACCTTAAATGTTAACTATTTGAAAATTCCGAAAAAGCATCGTGGTTCGCACAAAATGCCCTCGCGGGCCATATGCGGCTCGCGGGTTTGATACCCTTTTCAAGCGAAAAGAGCGGCCGCGTCGAAGTCCTTAACTGTTTATTTCACAACACGGTCACTATTGGTTTCTTGCAAATGTTATTTCTGCCTAAACGTGGAATTGTCTGCAGAAAAACAACTGTTACCCGATTTCATGATACGAGTCATGAGAGATGGAGGATTTTCCGCGTCCATGTCATTCGCGTCGACATCTATTTAATTGCAAACACAAAACTTAAATCAAGACTACGTTGAAACAAAAATGTTCAAGGCTCTATTTACGTCTGAACGTGAGCTAGTTCTGTAAAAAAAAGACCAAATAACTTTTGCAGATTACTCTCCGCAAACGTAATGCTGTCGAATGAGTGAGCAAAATTTTTTGTAGAAAATCGATTTCACGTAAATGTACGCATCCTGAAATCTTAGTCAAGAATCTTAAAAAAAATTTTGCTGTTATCACACACAGGTTTCCTACGCAATTTTGAATATAATTTTCCAGATCTTTTTCTGGACTTTATCCAATTTTCCGAATGACATACCCAGGTCACACACAGGCACTATAATAGTTAACACGACGAAAGTAAATTATCAATCTTAAATAAAATATTATAAAAATACATGTCAAAAGATCAAGTCTAGAAACTTATTTTCTTTTTCCATACTACACAGACCAACAATTTTTTCCAGACTTTTGTAGACTGGAAAACGACCAAATTTTTCCGTAATTTGCCGACTCTGTAGGAACCCTGCATACATTGTTACATACACGATGCAAGCACACAATTGAAGACCGAAACTATTGCGTTGGTGCAAGAAGAACAAAATATTGCTTGTTCAACCGTTTTACAACCATTCTACCTGAAAATGCAAAGAATTGCCATTACATGCTACAATTACGACTGACCGTCTTCATTAGAATCGTCTTCTGCCTTTTTCAACTGCGAATCGAGTTTTTTCGCCATTGGATCTGCTTTCCTGCCCTGGAAATTATAGCATTTTAATCATAATTGTAATGTTTCCACAACAAGGCTCAAAAGTGCTTTATAAATTTTGTTAAGACTTTCACAACGTCTGTTCTAACAGACTACAATCTAAACGCTGTGACAATTTACACAAATTAAGCAAACTTGAACAGTTGGCCAAATACACACCAGTACCACACTTTCCAACCAATCAATGTTGAATTCCACGTCGCCAAAATTCTGTGAGCTGCCACTGTTCATGGCAGCTCGGCACAACGCGAATCAAGTAACTTCGTAACTTACGGTGAAGGCTCCGATAATAAAACGAGTGGTGTTTTTAAATAATGGTCGGAACTAAATGACAAAGACTGTCTAGCTCCAAAGGTTATATATTATTGTTCCATACAACGGAAGTAAATCTTGCAGTCGAGACCATGCAAAAAAAGCATACCAGTTTGCTTGGCTTCTTCTCGGCAGCAGTGAGTCTGGCCTTCAAAGCCGGATCGATCACTGGTTGGACTCTTATGCCGTGCGGAGATGGCTTGGTTTCAGCCAGCTCTTGAAGTTTCGATTTCATGCGACCTTTTGCGCCGAACTTCAGCGAGGCCTTGTCCGGAACTTTTGCCGGCACCATCGCATCCTCCCTCTCCTTCTGCTCCACTTTCTGCGCAAGGTTTTATCGATTTGGCGCCCGGCACTCGGCTGAAGCACAACTGCAAACTCTGCGGCGCGCGTTCGGCGTGGCATTAAAAATGCACGGGATGGTGACCGAGCTATATTGGCCACTTGTTCGTCTGAGACCGTTCACTAAGACTTATGCGACCACAGCACATCATGAACTGCGCTCGAATTCCTGTGGACTGCTGTCAGTCGACGGTTCGAACTGTGATTTAAAAAACGGCCAAATGGCTCTTTCGCAACCTTTTCTACCAAATACTTGGCAACGTTTCAGCAACGCGATGACACTTACATCGAGTTCAGCGACGAACTTGTCAAGGTCTTCCTCCCATAGTTTATTTGGCGTCTTTTTCTGCAATTCGTCCAACTCAGCCAATTTGGCGTCTCTCTGAAAACAAATTCGTCGTAAACGTGTGCGGCAAACACCGAAAACGCTTTGGCCGCCAACAACCAGCCAAGACACCAACAGAGCCAGGACCATCCGGACTTGTCTGTTTTCAATGTTGGCTTGAAGAGCTAATACGAGTAGGCGCTGTCCAGAAAGCATTTTACGAACCTGTTTCAGCAAGTCATCCTTTCTTTCCTTTGTTAAGCTCCACAAGGGCATGTTGAGTATATAGTTGAAGTCTGGACCTTTCGTGTCAGACTCCGTCGCATCCTGTGATTCCTCGTCTTCTGTTTCTTCTTGCTCAGCCTAAAAATAATTTAAAAAAATTATGTTGCCACGTGGCAAAATCGCCGTGGCACTTTCCAAATGAAAAATCAATTCTTCAGCAACATACTAGTAATGCAAAAGGCGTAACTAGCGTAAATGGTGAAAATATATTTTCGAATCCCTGTCATGCATTGCGACATTCTGGCAAATACTTCAGGACACAATGGAGCATTCGGAACAGTCTTTAAATTTCGCGTTCATATCGCTTTTTATAGGTTCGGTACTAAACCTTGTTACACTTTTTATCCTACCATTTCAAACACGTATCAGGATTGCCTGCAATTGAGCTTTCTTTTTAGATAAGTAGCAGGGGCGGGTATTTATTAATAAAATCGAGTCTAGTGGACAAAACCAGATTCCACGCGCTGAGCTGGTTCGGCATAGGTGTACTACATACAGCCTCTAAGTATTGAATGAGCCCTGGATGTTGGTGTCACAGAATATTTGTAATTTGGAACCAAACCAAGTTTTTTTAATATTCATTCATATACGTTTTATAAGTTTGGCCATGCGAGTTTTCTTATACATACATACAAGCAAACCGATACCCTACCTAAGGGTTGCTTGTCTATGAAAAAACGGGTGAATCACAAACCCACGAAAAAAACATCAAAGAAGACTTCTGCTGAAATGGTTTGATTAATATCAGGGTTTTTTAAGGTGTTTCAGGGACCCGATTTGGGTCCCTAGAATTGAAAATCGGGTCACTAAAATCAGAGGAAACTCTCATCGAGTCCCTAGAATCAGAGAAATCGGGTCCCTGCGGGGCACCTAACATTTTCCTCAAAAAAAACTGTCAATATATATAATGGCTTTTTATCAAAAACACTGAAATTTCTGGTTTGAGAAATATTTTTTATGAGATATTTATGCGCTTGTTCCATTCGACGTTATTGACCAAAATTACAGTATATTATTTAGCAATGAAAGACTTGTCAAAATCAGGTCAGTAGTTATAAAACATGGGTCCATATGCATTTTTTTGCACAGATCTTGTCTGAATATATTTTGAGATTTGCACATTGTACATGCAATGCTTTATAATGCAAACAGCAGAATGCATTGTCAGTACACCTTAACCGTGACTAACAGCTGAAACAGCCAAATTGAAAGTTTTAATTTATCGGCCAAAAAAGAATCAGATACAGTTAGAATTTAGAAAAATACCTGCTTGCAACTACTGATTTTTAGCGTTAAAACAACCATCATATTTGAAAAACAAAATCCAAGAACTCACATTTACACCTTGTGTTTTTAGTACAAGTTTGTCAATTTCAATTTTTGTTTTGAAGAGATATGCAGGCCGGTTACATGTTAGTTGCGTCCTGGCCTTGTTTGTTACTCAATGCCTGCTGGTAAAAATGAGGGATTGAGAATGGTTTCCTTTTCTTGCCAGTCACTGACAAGAGTTCGTTTAATAACACATTTTAAATAAAACCTAAACTTGCCAAGCAATACAGGTAACTCTGTCAAGCAATGACACAGTCAATATTTTTGAGATGTATCTTATAATCAATTCCTTCAACATCTGCACTGCCAGTTTATTGGATCATCCATGCATATGCAGTGTATGAACAATGAATGCATGCTTGCATCACTTCCACAACAAACAAAAACTAGCCCACAATGCCATTCATCGTTGATGGAAACAACCAGTCACGGAGGGTTAGCTAGCCCCTTATCGACCCACAAGCTTGTCAGCACGTACTCCCTGTTTGGGGCAACATCAACACTGAATCGCACGGAATGGTTTAGGTGCAGCTCAGAGAGTACATGTGCGTGCGTCATGTTCTACTTTTACGGATAGGCCGAAGTAGAGGCTGATACATGACAAACAAGGACGTGTCTCACCTGCTTCAACGACTCTTTCCAGGCCTTCACCGGATCAGAATCGTACTTTTTCTCCACGAGCATTTTTATCAACAGTTTCTTGGCCTTGTTAACTGTTGACATCAACAAGCACTTGTCGATCAAACACGCTTAATAAAGTCACCAACATGGATTCAAACGATTTTATCAAAAATTGCACTGCGCTTAACGTGGCTTTTGCATTATTTACAGCAGTGTCGCCAACAGCATCAAGATAACAAGATCCAGGGTCAGAAAACGAATTTTGCAGAGATTGCTGAAAACCTGTTGCAAGCGTATCAACGATTACATTGTGGAATGTCGTTACAGCTAAATCTCCACCCATGCTCGTCTTGACACTTTTCCACCGAAGTTGGGGGAAGTGAGTGACAAGCATGGATAACGGTTCCACAAAGACACCACTCTGATAGACAGTCGATAGTAAGGAAAGTGAAATACGCGTTATGTGGGACTACTGCCGTTTTCTCCAAAGAGAAAACGATTCCTCTTACAGTGTATTCGCTGTGCCAAACGCGCTACAATCTGATGGAAGCGCGATTGATAGTATGATTGAGGTCAGTTGTTCGTTTAATTTTGAGTTTGTGGAAACTGCATTCGTTCTTACGACCGTTGCAAGATATCATTGATCACTTACATCTACAAAATGCCTTTGTTTGCATAAAGGGTGATCGCAGTCTACCTTATCGTAAAATTCAAACAAAAATACCTAAAATTGCGGTTTTTGATACATTAGAAAGTGGACGTGATAAAAAAAACTCTAGCTTCAGATTGGAAAGCAGCGCTGCAAATTTACTTAAAAACAGTTTGAAAAGCCTCAAATACATGCGATCATTTTTTGCTGCGTGTGTTATAACACAGCAAAAAAACTAAACCTAAAAGTCATAAAATTTATAGTAACTTACAGATTGAAATTTTTCCATCAATTTTCTCCAGAATGAATCTTGCTTGGTTGGATAGCCTTTTCGATTCGGCAGTGAGCAAGCCTAGCAAGAAGTCCTTTCGCTTCACATAAAGTCTGGAGCGGATTTGATAAAATTCTCGCAAAATTTCAGCGGTGCTGTTGAACTTGCGCAGGCATCCGAACTCGTCGAAAAGCACCTGCAACGACGAAGTGTACTCTGCGACTTGTCGCATCAATCAAGTTTGCTCGCAGCGCATGCCAAGTAAGTGGTAACGGCTGATAATAATCTTAGACACATTTATTCGCTTGATCAGTTTCGCGCGGGCCATTTTCAAAACTCCAGTCCGACTCACCAGAGTATTGTTGCAGCTCAACGAGTTTTGCAGAGAGAAGAACTTGTGCAGACCTTTCCGTTCCGCATCGCGCAGCTTCTCCGCACCCATCTTCACCAAGAACCGGACGCTGGTGTCGGTGTTGTATTCCTTGTATTCGGTGATCTGCTGCGGCACTTTCTCCGTTCCAAGGACCATCGGTTCGAGAACCGACTCTTTGTAGCTCTAGGCAAGACACGGACGAGTAACCTGTGAGTAACCTTTTTTTTCTCAAACATCAATAAAAGTAACAGCGCAAACATGTTTGGGTGGAGAACTTTTCTGTTCGGAAAAGGTGTTGTGAGAAAGCTCAAATAAAATTAAGACGTAACGCCACATCGTGCGTTAACGGACTGATCTGTGGCTTCTCAGTCCAAGAACTACAGTGATTGGCAAAAAAAGCACCAACATGATTTTCTCCCACCACTGGTTTCAGCACAGATCAATGAAATCTACATCCAAAGCAAGCGAGGTTGCTAACCTGGGTCCATACTCTGACGGGTAGTTCAGTGATTTCCAATGTTTTGTCATCGAGAATTGATACTTCACCGCTGATGACGTACCTGTTCGAATCCAATTCTTCGATAGTTCCTTTGAAATTCTTATAATTCGGAAGCTGAACAATTTGCATGATAATGAAAAAATTTCTTTCCGAAAACAGACCAAAATGTTCCGAACACTAAACGGAAAGTCATGGGCCGTGAATCAGTTACTAACACTTCATCCGATCCCGATCTTAGTTAAGTCCTTAAACTAACATAATAATCAGCTTTTACACCGTAACTAGCCCCGGTTGCGGAATGGACAGTAAAGCAATCGTGATTCTATAAAGTAAATAATTTCCAATTATTTACATTATTTATTGGCACGTTCCGACCGACACAGCTAAAAGTGGAGTACTTGGGTGATGAGCGGAAAGACTAGAATTCAAGCACTGAGCTTCGGGCCTCCTTTGGCTCCTGTGCTTGCGATTGTGCGGAGCAGCTCAGGCGGATGCAGTTTGTGACTGGTTTCACTGGTCACTGAAAGTGTTCAGTGAAAGAGTATCGAAAACTCAAATCGGGTTTTTTAAAATTATTTAGAAGACAAATTTTACTTGTTTTTTAAACTGGCCCACGGATGAGCAATATTCCAGTTTTGCTTCGCGACATTTTTGCATTTTTAACGGAAGTGAATTGTCGAATGTAACTCCTAGGTGTTTGACAGTCGATAGTACTGTGCAGTGTTTTCTTTAAGTATACAGTATTGATGTTTAACTTGAGCCCAAACTTACTTGGTGGTCCAAGATAATTGCTGGCGTAGGCTCATACGCGATTTCGTGAAATTGCGTCTTTTGTCAAGTTCAATAATTGCAAGCTTAACGTCCTGACAGCAGTTGCCTGGGACTTCACGGTTTTCACCCAAATACTACGTCACTGATCACTTGCTTTAAGATTCGGACCTAGCGAGACAGTGGCCTTAGAGAAAACACTGCTGATGCGGACACAAGCTATAACAGAAAACCAGATGAATTTTTTTGAGTTTCAAACATGCACACTCACGCAGACCTAGGTCTTCTCCACATTTTCTACCAATTTGACGGCAGTTTTAAGGAACAGCTATTAGCTGTTAGGAAGGGCGGAGAAACAAATTAAAACTTCTTTAAGTTAATTTTTATTGCAGTTTTTCGTTCCTGGGACTTGTGCAATCAGCTCACGCTGCCAAAAAGATTTTAAAAGCTGCTCGGGGTACCCTGGATAAACATATGTGTTGCAAAGAATGCATATACACTTTAAGGATTCACACATGACCACGCAACAATCGCAAAATACACGGAACTTTCGCAAACGAGCGCTAAAGGACACAAATGGTGATCTCATCACAAAACATCTATAGATACTTCTATGTCAGTATTTCCTAACGTTTTTTGAGCCATGCCTCGCATAACCATCTCCGAAGTAGTGACATTCCTCCAGTAACTATATATTTCATTATTTATGAAGCGAACTCCCATTCAAGCGGAGGAAGTATATTTCCGCTATCAAACCTCGTTCTGAATTTGCCCAAACGTGGGCGTGCGCCACTCCAGCTGTTACATACCATAGGTAGAGGCTCCTCTCCTCGCATCAACCTGCGGCAGTTCTCAACTACTTCTCTGATGTCATGGTTCGGAACCCGAGTGGACCATCCGGTGCCGATCCCTTCTGAGCCGTTAACGAGTACAGTGGGAATGATGGGACAGTACCTGAACAGAGAAATACGAGAGGCAAAGGACCGCACGATGACAACTAAGTTCATCTCAAAGGTAGTGTCGGTGAAACCCGAAGTGCTCTTTCGGACCCCTGTTTCAATCCAAGTCTGTTACTCAACTTAGAGCTTTCTCAAAAGCAGTCAGCAGTCATTTGTGCCATCGTCACCAGCAGTAGCAAAATAAAGGGAACGCACAAGATGTCAACTTGAGATAGTACAGTAGCACACGAACAAAAGCTGCTAGGCACAAACGCAACCGAACAGAAGATTCGAAAGTCATATCTAAGACAAGCAACATGTTGCAAATCGGTAACGATCAGGAGCACCAGGATAAAACCATCCGTTCGTGATAAAGGAATCTTCTACGTCGTACCGCAGACAGCCAGTAAATACACATACCACGAAGGCTCCACTTTCTGATTGTCATCGAATAGCCAAGTCAGTAGGTTGTCGTCGACTTGAGGGAAAAGTAGCCGAGTCAACGGGCTGTACAAATCATCAATAACGAGCAATGAACGATTACATGAATAAATTACATTTTTCGATAGATTTTACGCTACGACAAGAACAGAAAGTCAACACGCTTAAAAAGTCAGACTTTTTATACGTAAAATAAAAATGGCAGCAACTATAGTTTTTATCAGACCAATTTCCACCACAGAGAGTAAGAGGTAATGTTCATTACACTACAACACAAAACAAGCAGTTTCCTGCGAAAGTCTCACCTCAGCATGGTGAAGATGTAACGAGGGGAGGCAGCGTCCTTCCCTCCATGAAGTCTGGTACCAAACTGACCGATTGGTTGTAAAAGATTCAAATTATTCGACCCGACGAAGTTTTGTGCCATATTCACGATAGTCATTTGCAATGAAACCTAAGAGCAAAGATTCTTGTTTTCCCAACAACCACGAAATCGATGAAACAACGAGCAAGTGCTTTTTTAAACCGCATCTTTTCTCAAATCAACTTTTTTATAAATTGCTATGAAAAAAATACGCAATATGACGCACGAGATGTACTCACTGCTTTACCTTGTTTTCCAAGCAAAGCACAGTAGTGTGAACTGCGCAAAGTTAGAACTCAACCACATCGTAACCTTCGAATCTCCATACCCATGAACAAAATAGCGACCGCGACAGCTTTATCGAAGCTCACCTCGCCGTGGTGATACGCGGACAGCTCAGCGACGGAACCAGCGAGCTGAGCAACTTTCACTTCGCGCTTGTCATTACGTCGTAAGCACGTGTAGAGAACTTTCCTCTGTCCCGGCTTCAGACCTGTTGTGACGTCGAATAAAGTAAGTTTCTCAACAACCCCCGCAACAAGAGACCAGCAGTCACTGCTTTTTTTGTGTTTTTTATGCACACACGTCTGGAAACTCCAGTTCAGTGGTTCTAAACCTGTGCGGAACAACCCACTGGTGGGGAATGATAGGGTAACTAGTTACCACCTGAAGACAATGGTTAGTCAGCTACCCCAACTTTGTTTAAGAATTCTGTTCAAAATTTTGTTATTGTAACATGACGCAACACACACTTCACGCAATTTTCGGCAAACATCCATTGAAGTAGATGTTCAAGCATCAAATTGAATGTTTTAAGCTTGTCTGCAAAACTCAGTATAAGCAGCTATGAACTTTGCGTACGCAGACAAACAAATTATCTCTCTGTGGTCAAACAACGGGAGCTTTGAAACACCGCAAAACTGTCAGTTTTAAAATCAGTCTTTGTTCCGATCCTCACCTATGCCCATGAATTTCGGGTAATAACTGAAAGGATGCTATCTCAGATACAAATGTCAGAGATGGAAATTTTGCTAAGAGTTCACAGTGTGACAGTTCGCGACGAAGTGCGCAGCTGTGCAATTTATAAAAAAAGCCTGAATGTTGAGTCATCTCCCCGAATTCGGCCACATGACCAGAATGCCGCATGAAAGGTTGGCGAGACAAGTCCTGCTGGTAATACCCACAGAAAAATGACGCAGAGGTCGACCAAGCACTAAGTGGCGTGACTACATTTCCGACCTGACCTGGTCCTGCCTTGGTGAGGAGCCAGCAGCACTGCCGCAGGTGCTGAAAACCGTTAAGTATTTCAAGGCTTAACAGGGCTGCTCCTGCGACATGCCCGAGAGGAAGGGCGGGTATGAAGCGAGTGATCAACAAAATTGATCTGTCATCTCGCCAATACCAATCGTCACAGCATGATTTACATTTTGAAAATTATCATATTCCACTCCCCCTGCTCACAACCGTGTTTCAATGGAAGCTACGGTACATCCGATTAACGCAGCGGTTCCCAACTGGGGGTTCCGGGACGCCTGGGGTCCGAAACAAGAATTGCAGTGGCCCGAAATGCGATTTTCGAGGACGAGAGTTTTGCATGTTCTAGAATGTACTTTTTTTCAAAAAAAAAAAAAAA
>JGI24021J15306_10001582_pt1 | contig 22684 bp, 22 predicted proteins | sample Ectturendosymbi1_FD_15306 | JGI IMG/M metagenome (IMG submission 15306) | reverse complement strand
GGCACTTGTCCGCTTGCCCCCCCTGGTTGCGGCCCTGATCATTTTGTTGTTGTGACACGTCGTTAGTACATTCCTTAGGCTTATTCTACGTATCACTTGCTTTTCTCTTCAGAAGCGAAATAATTGCTTTTGCAGATATCTTTAGCCGTGCAGCACCTGCATGAGATGAACATAGCCCATCGTGATTTGAAACCGGAAAACCTGTTGTACAAAAGCGCGTCACAAGATTCTCACATAAAGTTGTGTGACTTCGGCTTCGCAAAGCTTGACAACGGTGATTTGATGACACCACAGTTCACACCTTTTTATGTATCACCTCAGGTGGCAAGCTTCATATTCTTCTGGTTTGTTGTGACAAATATCAGTACTTGCTTGGTATGGAGTTTTTTAGATTGCACAATGTTTCTGATCATAGGCGTAGCCAGGGGCGCCAAGGGGCCATGCCCCCAAATTTTTAGCATATCTAGTCATTTTGTGCTTTGAGAGGCGGTATCCCAAACAAAATAGTGTTATTCGTCTAAAATCAAACATTTTGGCCTCCCTCGAAAATTTTGGGCTGGCCACACGACTGTTTCTGAGTTTTGTGGATGCATGTCTTACATGTGCTTTCTTAATTTAAAATTAGATCGCCGTGCAATCGTCCATACCGTGATAAACCGCAGACATAATATAGTAGATTGGTAAAGTAATTTGCTTGTTGATTGGATGGCGGTCAAGACCAAAGATGCTTGTATATTTGTGTACATGCTTCTCAAACGTTCTTGTTAAATTGACCAAAGTTAATGTTTGGAAGTACATAAGTTTTCATTGTACAGTGCAGTTTTAGAAATTTGCGCCATCGTTACTCAAAGTACAAAACGTAGATAACTTAGAGTTGCCCCCGGATGAGGTCGCATTGCTCCCCCCACCCCCTTGAGTCACTTCCTTCCTTCACCAGGTTCTAGAGGCTCAACGGAGACATCGCAAAGAGCGCGCGAGCATCAGCGCCAGCTCGCCGTACACTTACGACAAAGTAAGTTGATTGGGTCGCGGAGTCAGTTGAGCAGAGTTTGTCGATTAGTAACGAAACATGATTTGTCGGTTTTCGTGATTGATTGATTATTAAATAAGTATATGGTTAATTGGACTCTTTGCTGTAGAAGACACGAAAAGAGCTGAAACACCCAACGTTCATGACAAACACATTGAGAGGATAACGAAGTGGCTTGAATGCCGATCGCTGAAATGTTTGTTTGTTTCAAACGCGTTCCTGAGTTTGTTGCCATGGTTTCTCATTCGCTGAACACCTCTGTGCTGTATTCATCCGCACAACTGGAAATTTCATTTGCATTATCTTGGGCATTTTTCTATGTGTATTGGTCACATAAAAAAAAAGCAGCTGACCACAGTTACACCGCGCTTCTGTGGTTCTCTGTGGTTTCCCAGGGGGGTGATTCACTTCATTTGACCATTGGCCAATTTGTAACTAGTTGGTGCCAATCCGTATTCGTTGACCAGTTCGTATGCGCAGAGTTGTGACATGTGGTCTCTCGGCGTGATCATATACATTCTCCTGTGCGGATATCCCCCGTTCTATTCCGAACACCCCTCGTCTCGCCGCGCCATAGACAGGAGTATGAGGAGGAAGATAATGAACGGGGTCTATAACTTTCCCGAGAGGGAGTGGGCGAGGGTGTCGGAGCGTGCAAAGGACGTCGTGACCAGGTGGGTGGATGGTCGTTATCAGCGGCCAGCTGCGGTTTGTGCAAGTGCGACACTGTGCGCATGCGCAGATATCACCCTTGAGGTTTGCTTTGAACAATGCACAGACTTTTGTGCGTCGACCCCCACGAGCGAATGACCATTGAAGAGTTGGTTCGTCATCCGTGGCTTACAGAGGAGGTGCCCGATACCCTGCTGCAGTCACCAGTGTATATGGCCAACAAAGTATGTGTGATCGCTTGTGTGCTTTGTGCAGTGGTACCCGGTGTGTTGTCTCCTTACCGCAAAGCCTTTGCGATTATCAGCTTGATTTTGTAATTCTGCTTTACCTTATGGCGTGTATCGTTCGTTACCTGATGTTCCCAGTCACGACATATTGATATTTGTGTTAACAACATCAGGATCATTGGGGCTTGAATGGGCCAAACTAGCGTGACTCTGAATATCGATTCGATGTCGGATAGTACAAGAATCACCACTTTATCATGCAACTATACTTGTTAAAGTAGAATTACCTAAGAGCTCGTGTTTTTTTCGAAAAATTTTGTTAAAAAAGTTGAATCGTTTTATCCAAACTTCCTGCTAAGCTGTGATTGTCCTTTGGTTATACACGAAAAGAAAGCGAATTTAGGCCCAAGAAATGCAAGTGATCTTAGCCTCGTATCTAATTTTGTTCCGGGGCAGTCTGCTCTCAAACGTTGGTGGGAAGTTCCGGCTTGTGACAGTGATTCCCGTCATTCAGACCAACATTCAAGAAGTAGCGGCCCTGCACGAGTCCCACCTGAGGAAGATGAGGATTGTGGAAAGACCCGTCAACCTGAAACCATTTGAATCGGTGATCAACCCAATGCTGGTGCGCCGGAACCAGTGGGACAGGTCGACCCATTTTTCTGCAATCTATGTTTGCATTTAGCTTCTTTAATATCCTGGAATGCATGAAATGTTCGCAGGTGCTTTAGTTGATTCTAAATCACGGAAAGTCACGTGGCAACAGTTTTGGACTCATTTGCCTTTTTTTCAATCTCGGCGAAGTCGTTTTCGCAGTTTCCATAGAAACAACCATTTTACAAAGGAGGTCAATGTAACAACATTACTTGATCACCAGAGAGCACCCGACACTTCCCGCATTTCGTTTTGAAGGAGATGTTTTTGTCTGGGCGCATCTTACGTCATGTTCAATTGTAACTTTTTTCGAGCGCTCTATCGCTTTTTCCTTTGTGACGAAACAAACTGTTAGCGAGGCAGTGTGATTGGCACAAGTTGTGATGCGCAAGAGCTGCTGCTAAGAATCCTTATTGGTAAAGTTTGTGAAGCTACAAACGAAGCTTTTGCAGATTGCGGTCAAGTTTTGAAGGGAATAGCTGCGCAGTAAAGTAGATATTTCTTTTAACAAAACAAGTATTTTTAAACATTTTAAATGTACTTGTTATCAAATGTACCCAACCCACCACCTACAAAAACGGTTGCAGTCACGACATGGTCCTGGCCTGTGAAGACGTTTTCCGGTTTAAGTGGAATTATGTTCTTCCGCATTGTGTAGATGCGCCTATCGTGCAAGTAACTCTGAAAATTGAATTTCATCGGCAATAGCGATTCATCCAACACTTCAGCGTATACCAGTTCTGGAACGTGTCTTCTCTTTATGTTGCATATCATCCTTATGAGCCGCCGTAGTCTGTACAGTGTGTTGGATGTTTTCGCAGCACATTTAACAATGACTTGGGAAAGAAAAATAAACTCATTGAGAAAATATCGTTTTTGCAAACTATGGCCGGATTTCTGCGGCTTTGCAAAAGGAATAGATTTTTGTCTGCGTTTCAGTGTGTAGCAATCTTCGGCTGACAACTCAAAAACTTCCAATGGATCACATCTCGCTCAAACGCTCAATGTTTAGTTGAGATAGGGGTGCTGTGACATTTAAGTTTTGTTACCTTGGTTTCTGAATTTCGACAGCTCGCACGTTTGAAAACGAGTGTTTTCGGCTTCGAAACAATATTTTCCGATTATTTTGCCCAAATCCCATCCACACTGCTGATTTATGCAATTGGCTTAAACATGACAGACAAGTATCAACTGTGAACTCGTGTTTTATCCTCTCCTCCCCCACCCCTTTGAAGCTTATGCCCCCTCAACATATTTGCGCCTACATGTGGCAGGCAAGGAGACCACCCACCGATCCCTCACAGTCCCCCCGAGCCTCGACCAATCAAAACACTGCGTGACGTCCTGGCGACCTGCGTCTCTGCGAAGAACAATGACCCGCCCGAGTTGGGTGCCATGGTAACGACGGCTTTGGACGAAAATCCGGAAAATGAAAGATTGAAACAGGTGCAGTTTGTGGATGCTCGTTTGGAGGTGCACTGTATCGCTAACAAGAAGCGTATACTTTCCATGGTTTAGTCAAGGATTGCAGACAGAATAAACGGGCGATTATTTGTTTAAGATAAAAACGTTATTTCCTCCCCTCGCTAACAAAATGTTTTGTTTCCACCAAAGTATAAAAATGACACGACTATTGTGTTTCGCCGACTACCTGACCTTTGCAACTTTAGGTCTTAGGTCTGTACCTGTTTTGTGCAGTGGGTGCGTGACTCACTGCGGTTACAAAGATAGATGTGCAGTTACTGATCTTTAAATCCTCATTGCGTATCATCCTGTACGCGCACAAAGCACAGCTTGCACCATTACAAAAGATTCTATCTGTAAACTATTGTATTCCTGTGACGCAATCCCATCCCCTGACTTCATGAGGCGGCACTGCCCACTCATCCCAGGTAATATTTCCTCCCACCTTCAAAAACGCCTTCCGTATAAACGTTATTTTTAGTGATTTTAACTAAAACGTAGCTGTTGAACTTGTTTAGATGCTGGAGAGTCATGGCTGGAACGGCACAGAGTTTGGCAAAACTGTGGAGCTCATGACCTTGGCTCATGATATCAAAGACATCTTGGAAAGCATGATCGATTCATGACCAGCCCCCCCCTCGGGGTGGTGCATCACGGTGGGGGCTGTGTGCTTGTCGACCTGCACAGCCACCTGGTCCACGGTGAAGTTTACCCGACCGTCATGATGGAAATTACATTGCCTGTTGTGCAGGTTATGGTTGAGAGGCGATTGGTTTTAGCTGATACCCTGCCTGCTCGAGACACGTGATTTGAATCCGCTTAATCTATGATTTGTAAACCCCATTGGAGGTTTTGATTTCTGATGATAAACCGTCATATTTGTTCTATGCTATGCTATGCTTGAATTGCGTTACCATAACAACGGTGCTGTACTGCGCATGACCAGTGACGTGGTTGCTCTCTGACGTATTGAAGAATGTTTAATCCTCAAAACCTCCATTCGCTCCTCAGCGAGCGACAACTGCGCAGATGACTGCTGCGCAAACTTTTCACCAAGCTCTAATCTTTGCGATGAAGCTCAGACGCGCCCGAACTTGGGTCAAGATGAGGCGAGCGGCATGATTATTGTTTCCTCCCCAACACAAATCCAGAGCGAGTCATCGCAAACAACGCTTCGCTTCTTCAACGGTAGTTTTGTTCAATTTAAAACTGACTCAGAGATATCAATGGTGATTCCCCGCGTAGCAGAAGATAAAATGACATTTCACTTTCAAGTATTTGATCATTAAAAACGATGTTTCGTCCTGACATGTGATGGTTTCTACCAGTTCTGTAGACTTAATTGCGTAAATATCAATGATTGTGCAATCCACTTTGTGCTTAGCAGTGTTGTACAATTGATCATAACTTCGTTACTGGCCGGAAATTTAATGAACTTTTGATTGACGTTACGAGGTTTATGTCGCGTTTCTTGAAACGTTCTTTCACATCGATTGGCGTCTTCGCTGAAACAACCCCAGTTCCATGAAATATTTCGCTCATGGGTGCGAGTACACATTTCACACAACGTCAATGCGCCCCAACATGCGATGAATATGTTTCAAAACTACTGCTGCTTTTTCGTTTCTGAACAGGATTGTTTTGTTGCTTTGAATGTTGTACGCTTTTTTTACGTTTATAATTTGCATTTTGCGGCAAAACATCAGTATGCGGTCTGATGACGAATTCTGAGATAAGGTTGTACCCACCACGAGTACCTGGTGTGTTGTGGTCACAGTGGCCAGGTCAGGCGGGAACGTGAAGCCGCTTTGTGTAAGAAATCGGATTTTGTACTTCACGAATCTACTGGTCAAAAACAGACGCCATGATACCAATGCGATGCAGAAAGTACTTCGGCCGTCCCTCCTGACATGCATTTTCGTGATATTTAATTCAAGATCAATAGAATTTTACTTTCATCGCGTTAACTATTATAGTGTCTGTCATTCAGAACGCTTTAAGTCTGAAAGCTTGTATTCAAAATTGCGTAGGAGCCCTGAAGATTGCTTGTGTGGTGGAAAAGCCACATTGGTAACATTGATCAGTACTTTGCAGCTGAACAACGGTTTTGCCAAAACGTACGGGTGGCATTGTTGACGTTTTTGGCAGAGATTCTAAGGACGAAATAATAACCCATGGAAGCGTCAGGGTCCAGAGAAGTGGCCAGAAACATGGGGGTCCGCCATAGAATTTTTCCAGGGGTGAAACGTCGACATTTTGCTTATCCTCTTCGACAGTTTTGTTTTAGGGATCCGATTCGGGTCCCAAGAATTGAAAATCGGGTCAGTAGAATCAGCGAAAATTATTATCGGGTACCTAACAATTTCCGTACTCTTCAGTTAGCTGACATGCAATACAAATGGACGTTCACAAAAGCTTTACCACTGAGGACCATCCAGGAGTTGGCAGCAGGTTAAGCCTTTGTTTTGTTGCGACGGGTAATTCTGCGCCGTGCACGGCTTGGCTCGGCAACTTCTGGACGCAATAAAACAAAGGATAGCGGCTGGCAATTCCTGGCCCGTCCCCAGTGCAGACGGACCTTTAGTGCCCCATTTTACGGCAGCAGTTAAAAATGCGTTCGTTGGCAGCAATAGGCAGGCAGGTAAATTACGTTACTTTTATTTAGAACACCAGCCTGTCGTCAAAAACTATTCGATTGTCGCCATGTTAAAAGTACAGTATGTTAATGCTTTGTTGCCATGAAATGTGATTTTGATGAGGTGCCATATTTTTGTGGACACCAGAACCCTTAAATCTTGGGGTGGCATCGCATGGGGAAATAAAGTTCTTCAAGACACAATGTGCAAAACGAATCTAGAGGGATTTCTGTCGGGCACTCCCGTACCACATACGGTAGGCAACGGTAACTACTTTTTTTCCTTTTAAGGTGACATGGTCACAAGATGTTTGTTAGAGCAAGATGTAATTTGAAAGCAGGCACGTGTGATCTACAGCCCGCGGCATTTCCACCGCGAAACCTGCTCACGCACAGTCGGAGGTCATCGATGAATCCGGTGTGGTGGAGCTTTCAAATAATGGTGATGGCGTTTTGAAGAATATTTCACAGAAATCAAGTGTAGGTAGTACAGTCCTGCGCGGGTTGAAATTTTTTGTCCGCTCCCGCCCCGCAGGAATTTGAGAAATCTTGCCCGCACTGCACTTTTTCGGTCTTAAACCAGCAGCTGTCCGAAAACTACTAAGAACTCACAACTAGGGCAAGTTTTTGTTGTGATAAAATCGTGAGAAGTATGCATTACTTTCAACAAGATTTACAGTAAAAAGTTGTATTTGTGCACAAGCACTTTAAACGAAAGTGATTTACTCAAGCAATTTATTTACATATAATGCTTAAATATTTCCAAACAATATGTAGGGAGAAATGGCGATCTTTTACCAACAGTTTGCGTAGCATGCTAAAACTTGTGCATGAAGTTGCTTGGCAAGCTCCACAGTGCATGAAGTTTCTCAGCAATTAAACAATTTGGCGTGCAGTTGTGGACTGATGTTTGACTGGGTCATTTCTACAATTGCTTTTATATCAAAAGAACATAACTATACTGAAATAATACTAAAGCATGTTTTTTAAATCAAACTTCTACACTTTGCAAAATACGTGATAGAAGTTGCAGGAAAAATTGCATGTGAAAAAAGGAAAAAGTTGCAATGTAAAATTCCTGGAACCAGCTTAAAACACAGTGCTATATAAATTCTGAGTACATATTTAGGAAGCTGTAAAAAAAAAAAAGTTGCAAAAACTTGACCAACTTTATAACGCCTGAAGACAAGTCTAACAAGCAGCAAAATCAAACTATTCATTCTTTCATTGGCAACCAAAACTTTTCCACAGATCTGTTCTTTCGCAGTCAACAAATTTGAGGTGATGAAAAACACGTTTCAGTCCAGTTGTGACTTGTGATTAGCTGCGCGTTAAGCGCTGTCTTAACCATGTAGAAGGACTGCTAGACTGAATTATTCCTCACCACGCACGACGGTTGCATTTGAGAATGGTCCAGTGAACAAGCCAAAAACCGGTAATTTCACCGAAAAACAAGCCCAACATGCGTTGGCAGGAAAATTCAACAAAACGAAAAATCAGCAAGAAAATTAAATAAATAAGCAGGGAGGCAAATCCGAAAAATAGCCCAAAATGAGCAAATTTTTATAAAAACACGCCAAACATGCCTTTAGTAGTAAATTGAAACAGGAAAAGTGCCATAAAATATGAAAAAAAGCAATCCGCGAAAGAGAAATCTGTGAAAAACAAGCAAATTTCAATTAAAATAAGCCCAAAAACAAGCAACCCGCAAGTCTTTAAAAAAAACCGCAATTCCACAAAAAAAACAAGACCAAATTCGCGGGAAAACAGCAAGGTTGGCAACAATGAAATGGTCAATTGCCCACAAGGCAAGAGCATGAGCCAATGTTTCGCAACAATGGGTTGTCACACCATAATGTTATATCCGCTGCGGGCCTACTGTCCTATACGCAATGCTGGCAAACAACTTCAGTACATCCACGTGTTTTGCGATTTCTGAGCTGATTAAGTTCACGTGCTTTGGCTCAACACTCAGTTGCCCGCACAGAGAAATTCTCAACCCGCGCGGGTTAACCCGCCCCGCGCAGGACTCTAGTAGGTAGTGCCGTGTAATGCGAAGGCCCCCGGAGTAGTTGGAACCAGTCCCGTCGCCACGGGGGGCTTTGGTGGGCTTAGCCCCCCAAACAAAACTCCAACCCTCCAAATTCAAACGTGAAACACTATAAATCAGTGGAGTTTTGGTTAATCTAATAATGTCAAGACCCCCTGAAAACTTTCTGGCGACGGTTCTGGTTGGAACCCCATTGATGACCTCATTATAGCACTTGAACGTCACTGATTGTTGTCTGCAGGTCTGTAAATGGAGCTGCTTTTGCAAATGAAGAGCTACAGGTTCCACGTACAATCGTGCATGATCAAACGTGGCGTCACCATTTCTAAAGTTAAAATACTCAGTCCAAGTGCGACAGCGAAAGAGTTTTTGAGTCAACCAACTCGTATTGTTTGCCAAAACTCTGAAAATCTTGCTTGGTGACGCATGAGCGTGTGTTTGAAATCTGTATCTGAACTTGCAAACATTGCAGTAGTACCGGTACTTTATGATTTCGATACTGTGCATTTCTATAAAGTAAATCATAAGCTATTATTTTAAATGAATTGTGATTGCACCCACATATAATCTGTTTACATGATCTCATATATAATCGAATGTTGTAGCTTGCAAACGTTTCAATACTGCTCCTGATGGTTGGATTACCATCAGATACACTTGACACAGAGTACACCTGCTTTTCGCTTTTATTAAGCAAATCGGCAACAGCCATAGCCTCGCACACACCAGTACACTTGTTCTCGTTTTTAAGCAGTTTCGTTGATTTGCGCTGAGATGCTTGTTTCACTTACACTTCAAAAGCTTGATTAATCTGAAAATTTTCAGTGCAACTGTTTGGGATTGGGAGGAGGAGCAATTTCCTCCTGGCTGCGCGACTGTTTGCAATGATCAGAAAATGAAATCTGAAATGTTCAGAAAATGAAATCTGAAATGTTCAGAAAATGAAATCTGAAATGTTCAGAAAATGAAATCTGAAATGCTCAGAAAATGAAATCTGAAATGTTCAGAAAATGAAATCTGAAATGTTCAGAAAATGAAATCTGAAATGTTCAGCAAATGAAATCTGAAATGTTCAGAAATGAAATCTGAAAGTTTGCTACATTCTCCAGAATTGATGTTGTTTCCATAGGCGGCCTTGGCCCCTTTCGTATTGTGAAATTTTGCTATGAAGTTTTTAGTACAAAAATGTTTTTTCTCTTAGTTACCCAGTTATTGCAATGAACCTCACCACTGTTGCACCCCTGGAAAAGCCCACCCGACCCCCATGGTTGCTTTGCACTGGCCACTGTGAGTTGCACCTTATCCTTTCAGCGACGGGTCACTGCGTTATTTCTGCCCAACTGAATTGTCACAAAGACCCTGAACAATCGACGTTATGACCAAACAATATCATTGAAACGTCATAAATAGACCGGCGAGCAGTGGCAAGTGTCTTAGTGCACGAAGTGTAACCACTATGTGCAGCAAGGGCGGACCGAGATTAGATGGCGCTCCTGTGTTCTAACATGAACAGTTTTTTCGGCGATTTGTTTTACTTAACATTTTAAGTTTACATTACTCAAAATTGCAAAATTTCCGTGGCGCTTAATTGGGGATTGGGGGCTCTAGCCACGGCTCCGAGTGCATGACGCAGCACAATGTTTTTTCCCTTGGGAAAAAAAATGTTTTTTACCCTTGGGAAACCAAGACACCGGGCCACGGCCCTGAAGACATACGTCCGCCATGGAAGTTGCAATGAGCTACACGTGTGATTATTGGTTGCGCGCCTTGGTAACCCCAAGATTTAGTGAACATAGCCCATGCTACCATGGCGATAATGTCATGTACAAGCAGGCCCTCGTTGGCCAGGTTTGAAAAGTTAGGCTTGGGTTGCCTCCCCCTAAAATACCCTCCTCACAGTTTTCACACCAACACTGGTTGACAGCTATGAATCACTTTGGAACTAACCCTTGTACAGTCCCGTCGCCACGGCGGGGGTTTAGCTCCCCCAAATTGAATAATGAAGCACTATAGAAGAACGTCAAACCCCCTCATTGAAAACTTTCTGGCGACGGTCCTGCCCTCGTAACTAGGCCTACTTTCAAAACCGGCGCCGTTGTTTTCCAACATTTTTCCCGAAGACAATGACGAACTACCTCATCCGGACACAGATGACTTGTGACAGCGACAGTTTACTGATTAGGACAGTTTCGTCGGGAAGTTTAAATTATAACCCTGCGTTGGCCGCTTTCTCCATTCCACCTTCTGCTTTGTGACCTACAAACGTTCATTACCTCATACAACACACGGTACATGTTCGCAATCCAGCAACGTCATGAAAAATTTATTTCTTTACTATTCGTGCGTTTGTTCATTCGCCGGATCTTCGTCCGAAGCTGTGACGTCAGTTTTTGAAGTTTCGCGCGTGATGCGTCTCTCACCGGCGCCAGCATTTCCTGCGAGTTTGTTTTGTAGCTCAGGATTCCGACCTCTTTCACTTGCGCCGTGACGTCATCGACGTCGGCGGTGACGTCATCCAAGTATTTCATCACCCGCGACACTTCGGCCTGTGATAACACAATGGTTTTGCGAAGCTCATCAGACTGACAACGTCATCAACACATCATCACTGCGCACTGACATCGTCATAGGTACGTCATATCTAGGGCAATGCGATATATTAAAAATCTTCATTCTGTTGAAATGAAATAAAAATCAAACGGATGAAAGCTCTGATGAAATTAGAGGTGACAAACCGTAGAAAATATCTGCGATGGAATCACAGTAGCGAGTGGGTGTTTCTTGTTGGATGCGATACGTCATTTGCCTCCTTTACTCACGTGACCTCTTTGCTGGAGGCGTCAGCGTCAATGTTGGGGGTAGATGCGGTTTCGGTGGATCCCCTACCGGTCACTCGTGGACCCCGTGTTGGAAAGCACTGGCCTAGAGTTTGCCTCCCCCCACAATGAGACTATCTCACCGACTCTAGATAGCGTCATCAACATAATTATTCAAGCGTAGCGACTGCGTCAAACACGCGTCAAATCTGGTGGCGTAACTAGAGGTTTGAGCTAGGGGGAAAACTTAGCTGAAAGGATCCCACTAACCATAAAAACCTGAGATATGATGTTGAACCCGGACGTGTAAGGTTAGAGTGAAACCTTAAATCACTGAAAAACAATCGGAAAAGGGCAAGAAGAAGGCAACAACCTACTGAAAACCAAAAGAATACTAAAACTGGAATATAAGCCAAGTGGGGGTCCAGTTTTTACATTTAGGTTGCCAGGAGGGGCGACTCGCTCCTATACCCCAGCAGTTACGCCACTGATCATGAGGATCGACCACGTCACCGACACGTCATATCCGGTGCACTAAACTCATGCATACATCATAGCAGTTCAAGCACAATGTCAACAATGCGTCATACCTGAGCATCAACAGCATTGTTCAAAGCTGCGCTGGCAGCCGGGCCACTAAGACAGTGAAAGATTGTCTTCATCTTCGCCTGCGTCCTGCATTTGTTTATGCAGAAGCTCAAGACTTCAGCAGGATTCAAAAGCTTCCTGCAGTAAACACAATAAAATTACTAAATATACTGGCGTTTTTTTAAGCACCGTGCACACGCAACGCTGCACATAAACTCACTTGTCTTCACAACCAAAATCGTCACTTCCACCATCATCAATCATTTGCATCGTCATTTCCTGTAGATTTAGTACGTCATCAGCAGAACATACACCAGTAATTTCCATCCTGAATTTGTCCTGATCTGTTACAGTCTTCAGAATAGCTGGTTCCACGAAATACTTCCTGCGTTCATTCACCACGATCGCCAATGAGTGGTTATCGAAAAAAGTGAATGTTTTTATACCACGCCCGCATCACAGTGCACAACCACTCCGCGCACCTCAACTCAGTGCTCAGGTGTTTCCACTGAAGCAAACAAAACCAATACATGGAATGGAAGATACGTGGAAAAAACAGGGCTTAAAGGAGGAATGTGTCACCAAAAAAGGACGGTGGTTTGGTGAATACTTCAAAGATAAAAACAGTTTTATATCAAGTTACGTTGAAACCCGACGGTTATACTCAACGGACAAAAATAAATATAGAGCAAAATTAAGTGGTAGTAAATTTAACCTGAAATTACACCTACGTCTTTGCTTTGGTCGTAACGTTAAAATTTCCTCAACACGACCGCGACTCAGTGACACGAAAATTCCGTCAGTTTTTTTCGTCGGGAAATTCAATTTCACAACATTTCGAATTTTACACGAAACAGATTAAGTCATATTTGTTTCAGTTTGTTTACATGCCCGATCAACGTCAACTTCAGTAAAGCAATATTCCTTTATATGTTCAGGCTTTTCCAGCATAACAATCCTCTCAGTTTCCAGTCACTGAGACTACAGCTTTGGCAAATAATTAAGCATGATCGAACAAGATCCAAGCATTTGCTAAAACTATAGAGACATCTTGATTTTTGGCAGGCCTGTGACATGCTTCAGCAACTTATTTAAATGTTAATGAGCACTTACTCCACAGCCTGTGTAAACATCCGTAAGCATGTGTCTGCGCGCAGGACGGCCAACCAGGCCTCCACATCGACGTTCAGCGAAACGATGTCAGAATCTTTCAATTCTAAATGAACGTCGTCTGAACTCAGGGGCACCGCTTTGTGCAAGATCCAATCACCAAGCGTCACGGTTGATTGGAGCTGAAACACCTGCACATCACGTGCTTGTTACATAGCAACCAATCAGAGGTCACAACAGGACAGTCTCTGGAACATGTTTCGTTGCGAGAAAGTCTACCACGAAAGTTTGATGCAAGGGGTTCACAGCACCAACCTATGGTCAACATACGTCACGGCCAAACACACGTGCATTGTTAGTTTTATACCCAACAATTTAACAAGTGACTGATAAATACAATCATTTCGCTTTCCTGTTGCCTGATATTTACGTATGTAGGGAAATTCCGTTGCGACCGGAAATCAAAATGTTCTTCCGGTTCCGGTCGGAAATGAGTTAACTACGGCAAAATATATTTACTACAGTACTTCTAAATCGATTAACTTTGTAAATGTCCTACAGTTTTTCTGGTTGGTGGTTCACTAACATATTGCTTCGCAGAATATTTTCACTGCAACATAACAAGATTAATTGAAACAGACACGAACAAACTGCGGACAACGAGCCACATATGGCCAATTAAGCGTTGTAATCCAGCTTGCTGAGTGGCACAGTTGGTTGAGCGCCACCAAAGATCCCGGTCAGGTCATGCCCAATAACTTGTTGCCTAGTACAAGGCGCACTGCATTACTTCGCTCCACGTTTCAACTTCCCTTTCCAGAAATGTCCGTTGTGGGAATCAACCTGCCAAGTGATTGAACGGCACCTTTCTGTACATTGGTTTGCAACTCTTTCAAAACCTGGCAAAGCAGCTTCTCCGCAGCAGTGAGTGGATACTTAATGAGTGGCACCGACATCTGAGCAACGGTTGTAAATGAAGATGTTGAAATAAATTTGATGTTAACGGTAAATTTGATGTTGTTGTGCTACTTTAACGCAGCATAACTTTATTCTCATGAACCTAAAAAGAGGAAGATTTTAAGAAAAGAAAACGTTCCGTGCAAAATTGCGGAATATGCGTGTGCGCTGGTACGCACATGGGGGGTTCCCCACTGGTGAGAAAGCGAAACAATTGAAAGCAGGAAGATTCGTTCACATGCATTGAATAAAGTCGGGCACTGAAAAATCTGTTATGCCTGTGGAGGGGGTCTGTCCACAATGATGACCTCACGCTACACACAGCATTCACTTTACGTTTGGTGGAGGAGGGGAGGCATACTACCCAGTGGTTGGGGTCTTTTTCATCTGCAATAAAACCTGGATTTCCATAAAATGTTGCTCCGAGGCAAAAATGAGTTCAGGGAAAGTCTTTAACATGAATATCGTAGACAGAGCTACAGGAGTGATAGCAGGGTCGATAAAGGGGTGTGAGCACTGCAGCACCAGAGAGGAGCGCTGTATTCTGCTGTTGAATGGACCAGGGCTAAGGTGGTTGTTCGCAACGTTTTTGCTCCAGCACCTCAGCCAGAGCCAGCAAGCCGCCTAAGGAGTGCGACGCGTGATGTTAACCTTTTGCGTTGGTGTTTAGTAGGTTGTCGTCTTTTCGCGCTTTTTCGGAGTATTTGCCGTTGATTTGGGGTTTTAGTATGGCCATCTACACCCGAATTCACCATCGTTTTTCAACGTTTTTTTCTGAAGTGTTGACTGGGTCCCAGAGGTTAGTTGGCTTCTTTCAGCTAAGTCTCCCTTCTAGCTCAAACCCCTAGTTACGCCACTGGTTTGCTCACTGCACAAACATCTCAGTAAACAATCAATGTGTTTTTACTTTTTTCCGATGCTTGATCTTTACACATTAGTAATTTCGTTTATTGCATTCATTCATATCGTATGTTGTCTGAAAATATGCTTACATCAAACCATGAAAATGGGGTCTGTTTTTCTTCTGAAGATGTTTCAAGGCAAATGTAATCGCAATCGATTACAATGTTATTTTGTTTATTCGTAATCGATTACATTTGTGCTGTAATCGCTCCACGTTTGGTCATTTGTATGTTAACAAACTGGCCCCCGCTGCTTGACGACAAAATATCTAGCTCTGTGACATCACAGTCATACAGCGGTCAAAACTAACTTGGTCGTCATGGCTGAAGCTTCCCAGGTCAGCAAATACATTTGGCGGGAGTAAGAGGCAGGATTTGTCAAATAATACATATAGCGGTTCCGGATGACTGGATTTGCGTCGTCTGTAGTGAGGAATCAACGAACCATCAGCTGCTAATATGCAAAGCACTTTCGCCGAGACGTCAAATCCACCTGCACAATAACGTCAGCTTCAAATTTCGCAAAAAATATTTTTCTGTGAAACACCATGCAAAATTTTTCTTGATGTATTTGACAACTTTTACTCCCAGACGTTATGTCCTGAACAGCTAAACTTTCAATACAGCCGACTTACAAAGCCACACTCTAAAGGTGACTTTAGGGACAGTGCCACTGCAATGAAGAAATACGATATTCCCGGAAATGTAAATGCTTGTTTGAAAATTTTATTTTACATCAAAGCGAAAAGACACCAGGCTCCCGCATATTTCATCCCCACAGTTACGTCTAAACATCATTTTACCGAATATAACATGCTGTAGTTAACTGAAGAAACCCCACCTTCAGACATCGCAATTGGTGACAGGTCAACTGTGGCCGGATATCCCTTCGAACGCAGTGAATTGTTCATCTTCTCTCTGTTGATTGCTTCATGCCTTCCACGATGAGGCTTGCTCAGTGAACCGTTCATGCGGAACCTGAGAAAAAAAGAAAAGTTTGAATGACGTCATACTTTCTCCAAGGAAGCAACATTATCATGTTTCATCCTGGGAACATTCTACCTTTCAACTTCATCTTCATCAAAATATTTTCCATATTTTTCCAACTCAGTGATCAGAAAGGATTTCGGGAAGCCACGATGGAAAAGTAGCTCTCTGGCAAAATCCACTGCAATGGAAAGTTTCTCATCAAAAGCACATTACTTGAACCCGAAACATGGAGGTTCGAGGATGACATCTAAAGATGAACGTGATAAGGATTTTTGAAAATCAATAAAATTTTGCAAATATAATCCACTGGTGGTTTGGACAATTCATTAAGAGTGACGACTTATACGTCAGTCGACAACACACGATTCTTGGTTCTGCCATGGGCCAATGCACTGAATCAATGCTTCTTCATCCTAACAACATTTCTTCTTGGACTTAGTTTTTATGCAAATGCATGTCACACACGAGACTAATGAATTTGGTTCACATTATTTCTAATTTAACCATCACTCAACGCAGAATGCACCTTTCCTGAAACTTCAGAGTAACGAGAGTGAAAATGTTTGCTCCAACGCAGGTGTCACATGGGTAGGTATTGCTGCATGCCGCTGCCTTCTGCTTAGAATCTCACACAAAACCAAAAACACATTCACTTTCCAGACATAACACAGAGAGGACAACAATAACACAGAAACAGCAACACAAAAACAGAAAAAAACAACACACAACACAGAAGAAACAACACATAACACAGAGACAACAACACATAACACAGAATTCAACATGAAAGGCATGTATTGCAAACCTGGAAATTTAGTTTCTGTTTTGTCCGCGTGCAACACCCTCTTCTCGATCGCTCTCTTCCCGCTGTCGATCACGCCTCTATAAACTTCCTCAGCATTGTTCAACACTTTCATGACAAGCGCATGTTTTTCTTCCAACTCAGGAAAAGCGTTGGACTGAAAAAATGAATCAGTTCGTTCGCTGCAAACCGCGCTCAGGGACATGCCCAACTGTGGTTTATTCACAACCGCGTTACATTTGGTGATTTGACGCCAAACAATCACTTTTATTTACTCCAGCAAGTCTATCGAGGCCTCCCTGAAGCATCAAGGCACTCAGCAGTAAACCAAACATAAATTGGTTAAGTGACTTCAGCCACTGAAAACACAGCACCTTTCAGATGTACAGTACAACTGGTCTACATCGGAATATCATAATATGCTTCTGCAATGCATGAGCCAGCTTTGAATTGAATCAGATACAGCATGAACGCTGCAGTAGAGCGCGAACGGAGCGCTTAAAGACACGACAGCGATGCGGTAGTTCTTCCGATGAAAATGCACCAAGCTCATGGACCGGTAAGTTTCGAACAACGCACCATGAACCAGCAGCAGCATAAACAACATGTACTAACCAGTGACGAAACGACCAGCGGCACCAGCTGTGCGAGGAATAGCGGAGGAGCGTTGAGCTTCGTGATCCCGCAGTTCACGGCTCGGCGCAGGACCTGGATGCACAGGAATCATACGAAGAATTCAAACTCAGGGATCATCCGTTCAAATTATTTTGAGAAAGACTGGTGTAAAGCCAACGCCGAACGGCCATGCAGAAATGTGCATAAATCAAAAAAATAAAGATAGTTGTTTGTCTGAAATGATTGCGTTCAGCCCAATTTTTTTTTTAACATTTCTACAAATAGTATCGGTAATTTTAAGGTAAGTTCCCACGCAGGACATCAAATCGTTGAAGACGAACGTGAAACAAACTTCTGCATTGTTTTTCGTTTGTTTGAATAAAGCACACTGGCTTCACTATAAGGAAGCGAGCAATCCGGGCTGCATATTCATACAAATCCACGGTATTCGTCAACAATTTTTCGGAAAGTACTTTTTAGAATACCATTCAATCAAGACATAACAATTACTTCTCTAAAATATCAACCTTCAGTACTGTAAATGAGACACGTAAAAATGATAATTTAACTTTAAATGCAAGTTGCAAGCACTTTTCACTCTCCTTCACTTATTTAGAGTTTGTTTTGTGTGTTCCAACTTTATATGAAGCTTTCCATTTGATATCTGAAATTACAGGGTACCACAAGCAATACATCCTTACACTTTTAACATCAAAAAAACTTTATTTCAACCAAATACATATGTCTTTGATTCAGGCTCATTCCTTTAGTGGTTGTCAGCAAATATTCGCTTTGATTCCTTCACATTTACGAAAGGAATCACAAGACCTAGGTAGAATTTTACCCTGAAAAATTAACAAGCTACGACATCGAACACTAAAATATCAGCTAAGACTGATTGGAAACATGTCGCAGATACGGCGATTTCATATGTTTTTGTTTGGTACGTCAAACACTGGAAAACGGACATGATTTTAACAGTTAGCTGTTTGTCCACTAATAGGGGTTCCCCACAACACAATAGCTCAATTCATAAATTGAAAGAATCTGAATCATTTTTCATAAATCATCTAAATGTGTTAATTGACCTCAAAAATCCGAAGCTGTAGTGTTTCCCACAAGTCTTTTCATTTCATTCTAACTCGATAGCATGCTGAATCCGAAACAGGTACATCATCATTGAAAACAACGCCCGAGTCGCATCAAAACAGTCGAAAATGAACTTTAATTGACCTAAAAAGAAGTTTTACTCTAATTGATACACTTTTCAGAAACAAAAACAGAATGCCTCAATTGAAGCCAAAACCTAACTTTTCCGCCATGTGAGGTCAACTTTTGCCGAGTTGTGTACAAACGGCATAAATGCAATAATTTCAGGCTCTGCCGCTTCGTTAGCAAAGCTTGTCTTAATACCAAACATTTCTTACTTGTCGCACAATTAAGTTTCTCTGTCGCGTCCCAGGATAAACTCCATCGGCGATGGCAGCAGCGAGCATGCGCACGTGGTCGCTGACAATGCGATACGCAGCATCCACACCATCGATATCAGCATCACCGAAACGACCTGTGTAAGGCCGGCACGAGCAAATCTGCAATAAATGGAGCGAGGGGATAAATTTTAAGCGGAGCCCGTTGGTCGCTGCAAATAATAAGTAATCGAAATAAAACTATTACATTGCTGTGAAACGCTTGCGCGAGGTCTTGGGTGTGGAAAAGACACTGAGCACAGTGTAAAATTGTACCTCTGCAGGGATTATTATTGACATTTAAGAAAGTCCGCAACATTGTCATCAAAACCAATTAAAGCAGCGTTTCACATTTTATGTTTTTCGGGCAGACAGAGTGCATGAAATTTGTTGCGACCAGGGCTGTGGAGCCGGAGCCCAAGCAGTTCTGGATGACTGCGGGCCACAAACTTTTACATTGTGGAGCTGGAGCCGGAACCGGAAATTTGGGTTCCGGTTCCACAGCCATAGTCTGTGGGGCAAGCCAGTTGTACAAATAATACAACAGTTTTCAGTGGTCCAAATCATTATCGAGCCGGAGTCAAAAACTTCTAGATGTTGGAGCTGGAGCCACAAAATTCAGATGTCTGGAGCCGGAAATTTGATTTCCGGTGTCAAGCGAAATCACTGACTTCACGCCATCTGCGCATGCGCAGAGCGCTGGTATTCCAGGTCATGTATTTCGCAAGCAGTAGCAGTTCATCGAGAAATCAAATTTGCTGAGAACTGATGATTGGGGTTTAGAGCAGTGGTTCTTAACCTTTTTCTACCACGCCTCCCTTGACTAATTGTCCTTTGTTTCAAGCCCCCCTAACTTTGAATAAACTGCACAAACAAATGTATTTATTGGTAAATTTGTGGATCAAACTTTCCATCTTGTAGAGCGCGTAAGGACTCGCGTCTCCCTGGAAATTTATTGACGCCCCCTGGGAGACGCAGGGCAAGTCCCCACTGTTAAGAACCACTAGTTTAAGATTTAGGGCTTAAGGTTAGAACAAGACGAATAATCTGACGTGCAAGACTGAGTTAAATATTTTCCAGTGGTTAGTCATTCCCAAATTCTCACTCATGATGAACTATTTGACGTCTAACCAAAAGTTTTTATTTTCGCAACAGACAACAAAAATTTCAACACCAAAGTTTATTCCTTTACTCTCAGAAGTAAAATACCTGACATAGAAGAATATGTCATAAATTTCGCTTGACACCGGCTCCACAGCCCTGATTGCGACCAATGCTGCTATTCTCTTTACTTTTCATGCTATACTTAGCTTTCAAAATGATCGCTTGTCATTGCAGTTTGACTTCCTCACATCACATTGCAGTTGCCCTTACGTGCTTTTCAATTATTTTCAAAACTAGCATTACGACCTCAGGGTCTTCGACCTAATCTGTCGGTTGAAACGCCCCTTGGATGCCTACTAGTTTCGATTTACAGAAGCACTGCTGACTAAACCCAGTTTCAATAGTGTTGTCACCATATCACATACATTGCATCAAATCACTGTTTGATGATTTATACAAAAATATACGTGACATTTGACGTCATACTCGGAAAAAGCAGAACCTAGCGCTGCGAAATTTCACAATCAGTCGAATGAGGGCGGTGTTCGGTCATTTTTCATAACAAAAACGTGTTTTTGAGTGCGCAAGATAAAATTACAGTAAGAAAAAAGTGACGGTTAAAGAGGGCATGTGTTGAACACAGCGATTTTCCAGGACAACTGGTTCCTGCCCTCCTAGTAAGTACCCCTGTAAGCCTATGGCTGAAATCAACAAACGGAAATGATCAATGTGGTGGTACTGGTGTTACACTTGAACGTCAAACAAGAACTGAAAAGAACGGGAATAAAAAATAAATGACAAACACACCACAATGAAGCTCGAATGTTTGCGGAAAGATTTGTGATTCAACAGTGGTTGCATTAAGCGATAACTTGGTTGCAGACATTCTGCCCTCTTTTTCATCTGACATTAGATAAGGAACGTTCTGTCAATCACATTTGACCACAAACTTTGATGTAATTTTGAAGTCATCATGCACCATGTTGTGGATGTNCAGTGANCATGTTATAGCTAAACATGACACTTCTTGGGTTTAAGTTATTTGAATATTGACGCTATACATTTANCATTTTTGCTAATTTGTCTTAATACATAAGAGTAAGCTTACANGTTTGCTTGATTCTTTGTATCCAGATNTGTTACAAAGTATTCCTGCATTTTCAAAATCAATAAACACCAAAGCATACACTTATTCATCAACACACAGCTGCCACCACATGTTCCTCTGATATGCAGAAAGCAAATATCTCACTGAATTACATAAGGACAACAAATAACAAAAAATCAGAAACATACATCTGAAACAACTATTCAAAGGACTTCCCAAAGAGCAAAAAAAAACTAAAATATTTACCTCTTCTAGTTTTGATATTATAGGTATGAACAAGTCTGTGTCATAGTTAGAGGATTTATTTTGCAGTATGGCTGTTATTCTTTCTAGCCCCATTCCAGTATCAACATGGTTAGTGTCCAAGTTTTCTAACTTCTGACTGTGCAGCCTAAAATGCAATGTGGAAGTATATAATATGCAAATATCAAAACATGTTACCCAGTGCAAAGTAATACCTGTTGTATTGCATAAAGACAAGATTCCAAACTTCAAGGATGCTAGAACCATCAACATTCACCATAGAAGTATCGAATTTAATACTTTCTGAAGTGTCAAAGTGGATTTCAGTACATGGACCACATGGACCCACATCACCCATTTCCCAGAAGTTATACTTTGAACCAAACGGCAGAATTCTTTCAGGAGGAATCCTAAGGAAAAGAGAACAAAATCAGAATTGCGAACAAAAACAAGAAACACATAATAAGCCAGCATATTTTTCTTGACTTCAGATGATAAGGACAACACAGCACGTTTTCTTTGACTTAACTTTAGATGCACCATCTTCAGTTGACAGATGGCCTGTTTTTTTCACTGAGACATTTCAGTCATTTTTGCTGCGACATTTCATGCATTTGTCTCACATTTATATTAAAACTCACCATAACAGTGTCCATTAGCCTATATTTTCAGACATTGTGACTGAAATGGCTTAATTTTTTTCAGTCATTTCAAAAACATTTCAGTCAATGACTAAAAACTGGCTGAAAAAAAACAGCAGGTGGACAACTAAAGAGCAATTTGTTGAACAAGTGCTTTTCTTGTTTAAATATTTTATGCAATAATACTGCATTAAACTTTCTTTCTAAGCTATGCACCCCAACTGTGCCATGAGTTCCCAATCACAAAATGTTTCATTGATCAACCATAAAAACAGTTCTCTACATATCACTTCCACAGGAATCTAACCTTGGCAACTATACCTCAGAGCAGTCAATTACATATAACTTTTCAAACCAATGCACCAACTCTGTGGTAAGCATTCTAAATAGGATTGGAGCAAAGGCTAAATGCAAGCTTAACCAGAGCTAAAGTAAAAAAGCAAATAAATTATCACTGTTTGACTGAAAAATGAGAATAGCTAAAATTCAAAAACAAAAAAACACTGACATTATTTTGGTAAACTATGCACGGAGTTGCTGTAGATTTTTATGACAAATAAAACAGCCACAATAATCGAAAACATTGTTTTATTCGACGTTTCAGCTTATG
>JGI24021J15306_10001578_pt1 | contig 22697 bp, 19 predicted proteins | sample Ectturendosymbi1_FD_15306 | JGI IMG/M metagenome (IMG submission 15306) | reverse complement strand
ATTGCTGCACAGATAATCAACATGCGACATCAATTGGCTCAATCACTTCCGGCAACCCTTGTGCAAGTGGAACCGCACCGGGGATCGTTCCGCTTCAAGTGTAACATTGTGAGTGTGATCAATGTGCCTCAGTGAATGCCGTCCATTTCAGACTCATTTGTGTGGAGTTCACAGTGATAACGACATTTATGCGCCAATTCAGCAAAGGTTGTAACAGATGACAGAAAGTACACCTTTGTGGCAAACTCGTATAGCTTACAGCTCCACTTGAAAAAGATTTCATAATAGATGCGAGTGGAGAGTGTGCTTTCTTGGGGGATGTTCTTTGTGGTGTACAAACAGGAAAGCGCTTTGTGGACGTTCGTTTGCATTGCAACGTCAGCAACTTGAAAATGATAAGCAAAATGTTGAGGTTTTCCCCCCTTGGAAAAATTTCTGCGGACACCCATGGCTACTTTAACCCTTTCAGCAAGCTTTCATGCATGGGCAAATCAGGCTAAGCTAACCATGTATGAAATTGAAAACTAAACAAAACGGATTTAGACGACACAACCGTTCTTGATTAATTTACTTTTTACTACACAACTGTTTAATTATCGCAACTTGAAGTGAACCATTGAAGTTGCCATGTTATTGTTACGCAACTAAGAGAAACAGTAGAACCATGCGCTCGCGTCGCAAGTTTCGCAACGTGAGTCTGCAGGCGAAGGAGTCGACAAGAGTGAACTGCAAGCTCATCACTGCATCACACCAGAACAGTGAAGCTGGCTTATGTGCAGTGTGAGTGCCATACCGATAAATAAAGTGTTATTGCAAGAATTAAATTGATCAGAATCAAGATACTGACTTCAGATTTTCCAATATTTTTTGGTTCTTAGTCCCGATTTTCATGGTGGTGTGTGGGCAAAAACCCGTTTTGCCCCCTCTGCGGACACCAATGAAATTAGTCCACCGTATCTCTTGAAAAACAAAATGTCCTTGAAAAAATTTGAATTGATTTGGCAACCCTACCCCCAACAGCCACTGAAATGTGTAAGTACTCTGCTTTTAAACTTCATTTGCAAAAAAAGACTGTAGTGTGTAAGTACTCTATTTTCAAAGGGGCACGCAACAGCAACTGTAATGTGTAAGTAGCTTTCTTTCACAGGGGCCCCCAACAACAATTGCAATGTGCAAGTACCTTGATTCTAAACGGGCCGCTAACAGTAACTGTAATGTATAATTCCTTGCTTTCAAAGGAGCCCCCAACAGCAATTGTAATGTGTAAGTATATACGTTGCTTTCGTAGGGGCCCCCAATAGCAAGTGTAATGTGCAAGTACTCTGCTTTCAAAGGGGCTCCAAACAGCAACTGTAATGTGTAAGTAGCTTGCTTTCACAGGGGTCCCAAACAGGAACTGTAATGTAAAATTCCTTGCTTTCAATGAGGCTGCCAACACCAATTGCAATGTGTAAGTACCTTGCTTTCAAAGGGGCCCCAACAGCAACTGTAATGTGTAAGTACTATGCGTTCGAAAAATGTAAAGGTCTCCTGAACAGAACTAGTGAGCTTACAGAGGAGGATGCAGCTTCAAGCACCCAAGTTGTTAATAGTAGCTATGTCTGTCTAGTGCATAAACAGATGTGCCATACGCAAAAACTCGAAAATGAAGTTGATAAATACATGTTTTAGAACATTCACATGTTTATCAAAGGATTTCTTCTTTATGTCTTTGAAATGAACAGGTTGGACAAATTTCTCATTTCTTGTGATGTTGTACCTTAGTCAACATTTCTATTAGGAAATAAGACAACATGCAATTGTTATAGCAGTGATCATACTACATCTTTTAATATTTAGAACATTTTCTTAGTTTTCAAAGTAATTTCGTATTATTGCCGTTGTGCTGCAAAGACTGCTAATAAGCAAGGCTACATTCATGCTTCTTATCAGGTGGCAGAAATAGCATTTTTTGAATATTATGAGTACTCATTTTTTCCACAGATATTTTAAGTGATTTGAATTTACCCGTGCTTGAAGTCACATATTATGGGAAGCATGACTAGCAAGTGGTTGTTTTAAGGTAGACTTGCTAGGTGATGTTAAATTTTTTTGCCAGCTCTTAGCCAGTAAAACTTCAACTGTTTTTACTAAGCACAGACTCAATCAATTGTGTAGGCAACTTGCTAGAAATGTTTGCGATAAGATATATGATGAATTATTTCCTACTTTTGCACATTTTTCAAACTAGTGTCAATGCAAGATGAGGGCAGCCTTGACTCATCCAGCCTCAAAGATTTCCAAAACAAGTCTCAGGTTGGATGCTTTTGTATGCTATGTTCTTGTAGTTAAAAGGATGAAATTTCAAAGAAATGTAGTGTTTTAAATCTTCGTGATTGTTGTTTATGGTTTCATGTATTCCCGTAACAACATGGATGAGAACAAATTGACGATACCAACTAACAAGCATTTTATCAAAGGGGTAAAGTGTGAAGCTTTCAAGGGGGTAAACTTTGTAATTTGTTGATGGTGAATACAGAGAAATGGGGCGTGAAAACAAAATGGAAGCAATGCCAACTTGCCATTGTCTAACTTTAATGTGTTGCCAGCCTTGTTCCCACCTTTCAGTGTTTTCAAAGTTTTGTACCATGAAACATCCTTGTGCATTTTCTCCTTCTGCTATGTCAGTCATGCCGTCGTTCAAGGAACGTGGTAGTCATGCCGTCGTCCAACCTTCTGTGGTAGGGTTGCCAGATGGCCGGTATTTTACTGCTAATTTAGCAGAGGCCGTTATTTTCAAAATAAATAATTTTCCGTAACTTCAAAAAGAACTAACGCAGAATTTCTCGAATTATATTGACTCTAGTAGTGAATCTTGTCAGGACAGTTCTTTCAGCAAAGTTTATTTGCTGCTGTTGACAACCGGAAACCTTGCTAATCAGCGAAAACATAACTTTTACAAACGATGACGCCATGAATTACGTCATAGGGGCCCTCCAGTAAAAATTGTCCCTGGCCTCCCCACCCTTTAATCCGGCTCTGCCCACATGCTTGCGAGATTGAGACCCCTGCTCTCGGCCAGCCATCAAGGGATCGCAGAACAAAAAAGTTTTGAGAAGCTCCGGTGTAGGGTACATTGGGTCAGTTGCGTTAAGCATTTTCTGATTTTCATATCTAACGACGAAGGTCAAACACGCCAAGCCATTAGTTCCAAAGTCGAACGGATCATCAATCTATTGCAGTGACTTTTCTCTACTTGCGGCCCCTTGTGTATGTTAAGTTTCTTCTCGAAGATCCCAAAATTATTTACTTTAAAAAGACAACTATCTTGAAAACGGAAAACTTGGGTTAACGGAGTTCTTATTTCAGGCTTGGATTCGGGATCTGAATTCACTCTTCGCAACGCGATCGCTACCTTAAAGGGATACCGAAATGCTGCTGACCAGTGCTATGCAAACAATAGGCGGTTACACCAGAGGCGGATCCAGCTAGTAACGTTGGAGGGGACGCATTTTGTACGATTTGGTAGTCAAGTCTCATAACTTCTTCGCTATTGTAAGAGAGTTGAAGTATACTTCACAACAGTGCTGTGACGAAGCAATGGACGACAGAATGGCCTTATATCGGGAACAATGAGACATTTCGTACATGACGAAAATTACTCGGAATCGGTTTTAACGTCGATTTTCAAATTGTACAAAACCATGGTGAATAATAAAATTACTTTGGTATGTTTAGGGGGGGTTGATCGACCACTGGATGCGCCACTGGGCCACACTAGTGGTCTGCCTGCTTCTTGGTCGTAGGTCAGCAGCAATGAGCACAGTGCGAGCGCCGATCCTTGACAAGTGTTGACGAATTTACCAGTTAACAGATCAGCACTTTTCTGAAACTTTCCCCCTTGAACATTAAAACGAAAAAGCGCAATTAACACAATCTTGCGGAATCCGCTAAACAGGCCACGTATATTCACCAAACAGAAATCAATAAGGTCCACCGAACCCAAAAGTTACTGTTTCACTGTGATACAAATTTCACACCAAACTTTTCCAGCAGCATTGCATAAAATCGACACTGAAAACATGGAACTGAAATAACGCTAATAAGCATATGCCAGTAAAAACGGGGTCACCACCACCACAGTCAACTTCAAAACACCGTGGTTGTCACGGCATTAGCTCGAAATAAACGAATAATCGTATCCGTTGCTGTTCACTTTCGCTATCGGTCTACCAATCTGTACGGAATGGGTTTTTCCGAAGCAGATACGGTCTGGCTTCTATCGAGCTATATTCTCGATCATTTGAAAGTTAGTGCATTTACGCAAGAAAGCTATGAAGAGAAATAGAGGATTTAACGATTGAAGCACTTGCTTGTGTTTCGATTAAAGATGTTTTAGGAAACTGTAATAAATGCGGTAAGCTCTCAGAAACAGCCCGGTAGCCAGTTCGATTTCTCAAGAATGCCCGCCTTAAGAAAGTGCCAACTGTGAACTATAAGCGCGAAGTTCCTTTCTTGAACTCTAAAATTAAGATGAACAAACATCTATTCGTGAGAGTCTATAACGCGAGAAAGGCAGAGTATCTGGGAAACATCGCTTTGGAGATCACCCGATATACTGTATGTAGCATCATCGATTTGAGTGCAAAAAATGATACACACTCCGAAGCGATGAAACAGTTTATGAAAGTGAAACAAATACAGTACGTCAATGCAAAGCAGTGCTGTACTAACATTTTCGGACATTGCCATCCCTGAAACCGGGTTTGACCAGTTGGCACAACATCACAGAACATACAAACGGAGTAATAGACACAAACTGAGCATTGCTGAAGCCAAGCCTGGCGAGTCATTGTTTGGCAAGTGGACGAGGGGTCATGTATTTCTACAGTTACTTGCTACCTAGCAATTACAGGCATGCATGCAGTGTAACTCAATTCAGTAACCATGGGGGAGACGATAGCGCAGTGGTAGAGGTTGGGTGTTTGATCCATGTGCCACTGAGTCAATCGCCGTAACGCTCCTTGGGCAAGAAGCAAATTTCAGGCTTCGGTATGCCGCCAATTGCCGTCAACAAGATGAGAAAACGTAGTAACAATCAAAGACATGGTCAAAATATGCAGCTGCCGTAGTTATAGAAGTCGCTAACCGTCTTCTTGCAGGACTGACTAAAGCCAATCAATGTCGGCTGTAGAACAGAGTATTTAGGTAGGTGCACAAAACGTTGGCCTTTCGTAGGACTGTGCAATAATTTGCGAGACTTTTTGATCAAAAATGTTTACAATATTGGCGGGTTTGTAATCGCATTTCATAATAAAGTAATATGTAAAACGTGTTCGACTAATGGTGGATGACATACGAAGCAAAAACAATTAACCTGGTGAAAAAGTTTAATACACGGAGTTTCGACCAACAAACACATAAGAAAACGTCTTTCAGAGCAGATTTACAGACGGTGATTTGAACCACGTCAGCGTGATTCGTGCGTCATGGCACGTTCTCGCCTATGAGTGGTTATTAACCAACTTAAATCCGAAAATCAGGTTGAGCTCAAACAATAATATGTTTCATGTGCTAGCAAACAGGGAGAAAGTGATTTTTTTACTTTTTGTTCCATCTAGACACCAAGAGAACATTAACACCGTTCACCAAAATCCATTACCATTATTGATGTTGCATCGAGGAACGACAGAAGGGCTTGCGGCTAAAAAACATGCAAGGTAGTTTGCTATAGTCTCCACAGCTCAAAGTGTCACATTTTTGACAGTTTTATTGATTTCAGCCGCAAGGCCCACAAGACATGGCTTAGCGCGCATGGAAAACAAAGTAAGACACAAGACCTCGCTTTCTTGTAAAATTTTGTTTAAGCATTGGAACTTCAACAGAACCGCCACCTCGACGCGGGCTGAGGAAAACCAACTTTTTCTCATCTACTGCAGCGGCGTCGCTCGGACGAGCTTGTCGACCCTTATCACGTACACTATGATTTCCGCAAAAAAATAACGGATTACAGCGCGATTGCTCAAGTCATGATGCAAATACAGGAGGCAACAATGCAACAGAGAATCAAGTTGGTGTAGATGTGGATGGGTAAGAAGCTTGCACGACACTTTCAGCACGAAATCAACAATGGATTCCGTTTTCAGTGCAATATAATGGCAAACGCATCATAATCGCGCTTAGCAACGCTATCCCTCATGGCTAAAACTAAACACACTGATCACCATAACGAACAACGGAAGCGTCATCCACAGGACAGCGGTGAAAAGCAACAGTTACAATGTAAACGTATCTTTCATCAAGGCGTCGATTTGTGAATTGTGGATTTCACCAATTCCCACAGCAGGCGCTGCCAGAGGAGGTCGTCCGGCATACTTCAACTGAAGAAAAAAAAAATATATATGCATTTTTATTCCAATATGAAATATCGGGTGTTTGACGGCACACTATATGAAAGGCCAAAACTGATTCCACGTGGTCTGCAAGAAATGCACGGAAAAAATATTTACATAAAGCGTTCGATGTAAATATTCGCAGAAGTTCTGAAGAAAGTCACAAAAATACAGTTGCGCTGTAAACACTTTCATTATTGGTTTGTTTGGTCGACCAGGAGACGATACGCTCGACTGTTTTTATTGCTAACACAACACTTGCAAACCCTGATAATCGCACTATTACACTGGAGATTTACAAAAGGAACTGTAGTTCTATGCCTCTATACAGCATAACGAAACTCACGTTTACACCCAGGAGATTCTGGAAACGGGGTGACACGAATGACCACGCGCCCATATTTCTGGGCTCTTCTTGGCTCCAAACGAAGGACGTTGCCGAGGGATATTTCTTGAGTTCACGCGCCAACTCAGCAGCAGGGAAAGGACAAAGTTCTTCCACGCGCAAGATGGCCGTGTCGGTGAGTCCACGTTCGGTCCGTTCTCGATCCAAAGCGTAAAAGTGCTTTCCGGAGCAGATAATCACTTTTTTGACGCTGAAAAGTAAAGTCAACTATTCAACTCACAGAAACTACGCAAGGCGCAGATTGCCGAAAAACGCGCTTCAGATTACTAGTGTTCTATAGACTAGAGGGTTTGGATCACTGAAACCATGCAGTATTAGGCTACAGAAGGCAACACAAAGAGCTCAAGACGACTGTGACCTTAACTTTAATCCAGACTGTTTCACCGCAGCGTAAGATACAGAAAATCGGAAAACTTCCTATGCGAGCTGAGCAACCCATATCAAGTAAGCTGAACTATCTTGCACCTCAACCACTTCTTCCTAGTTCACACTGACAAAAATTGCAGAAATTCGCTTCACACATTATTACCTTCCTGAATGCAAAAAACAATCTAACAACTTTTTAAGAATAGGAACTCAGTGTTTTACACTTTCATGTTCTCAAACTTATCGTTGCATTTATTGGTCGAAATTATTCAATCAAATGCAATATACATAACGAGCAACTGAGAGGCAAGCTTCCATCCTGGCAACTTTAAATGAGTAGAAGAGAACTTCCATATCAAATTGCGGTAAATGTTTGGACATTGCGGTGCGTTAGAAGATTCTATAAAAATCAAACAAATTCTGGCTTTTCAATACAGACAAAAAGTTTCCAAACAAACTTGCAACGCTTCAGTCGTAAACAGAATTCGACATCATGGAAATTGGTCGCCTGCAACCATGGCCTGAAGGGGGCCTTTCCTCCCTGAATTTTAAAATTTGACATATTCCTTTAAGTTTTTAGCAAAAAATTGTTGTTTTCGTTGTTTTGAGAGGGCAAAATAATATTCCACCACTTTTGCTCCCCCCTGGAAAAAATCCTTCCGACGGCCATGCCTGCAATGACTTTGGCTAAATCAGTGCTACACAGAATGAATTTTGGCAATGTCTAGGAAAACAACCAGTGTTTTTCAGACAGCAAACGCACTATCAATTATTGCCGGTATAACTGCGCTGTTATAGCTAGAACAAGGCAGCAGCTATCAAAAGACTAGATGCTCCAACAGAGATTTTTTTATCATTGCTTAAATTGTCTTAACTTCAGACATTTTGGCCAAGCAGTTGTTCCCAAAGCTCACCACAGAAACAGAGATTTGTTGTCCTGAAGATATGTCTTACTCACCTTTGCGGCGCCTTCGCATCAGCAATGACGGGATGGAAGTGAGTGCCAAGATCGAAGTCCGCCATCGGCGACATTGCTGCCTGCAAAAAAACAGCCTCGTCTTGCTGGCATACAGGGTTTAAAGATACATGCTATTGCCCATCAAATCCTCTTATGCATCAGGCATTTCGTTTGGTCTCATTGTCCTTCAAGCTCATAAACGTCATTTGCTACAAAGCACATTTCAACAATGGCGGGTAACCGGCCCAGGTTTTATTTTACCAGTATGTTGAAAACCACTTGTAACTGGCCGCATACAATTTTTTATTTCGTTTTCTGTTTCTGCTAAACACTCTTTGGAAAAATACTGCGTCTTGCATCGCGTATGTTCAGATCGCACTAGTTCTACTACTCCTCCCATCAAGTGCACCACCAACGCTATTTTCCGAAAGCAAAAGAAAATGCTTCGCACTGATATTACTTGTTCGAAAGAAGTTCCTAAAACGATTACTGACGATCTCAGCAACGAATTGGATGATAAAAATGTGAGTATCGGTTTCAGGAAAGTATTCACTTCTGTAGTTATCTGACAACAACTAACACAGTGGTATGTTTTCAACTATTTACCGGAAAACGGAGAAGTATTTTCGGAGAAGCAACGATGAGTGGTTTGCGGAAGTTTCGTAACATCTGTCTACGCAGCAAGTGGAAGTATTGACTCGACGTGGTGGGATGGCACACTGACATATTCACCGAGTCCGCATCGATATCTAAACGCAACACACAGGGCCGATGAAAAAAGGTTAAAAGGCAGAACGTTGAACCAACGCGCACATACAGTATTATGAACAAATGACGACTATTAGTAACAGTACCAGAAACTCGTACACCTAAGGTTTACTGTAAACGGCGAAAAGACATCCGTAGCTGAAGCTTCTGCCAGACGGGAATGGACTAAGATGCCAACTTCTTGTTGACCATACTAGACAAGAATTTAAGGCACTCACACAAACCACAGAGATTAACTACAATTAGCTTTAACAAAAACATGGCTGATTCAAGCTGAAACCATAGAGCAGTGGTTTTCAACCTGGGGTCGTTTGCTATTTTTCTGGGGGCGCGAGAGCTTCTGATAAAAATTTTCCTAAATATTTCGTATGAAACACTTCTTGTCGTAGCCAAAAAAATAGGCTTACCTGGCAAAAATAATAGCCTACTTTTTCATTTCAAATTGTTTTAAGTGTGATTATGCCCACTACAATACTGTTACGTTTGGCAACGCAGGAATCACTTTGTGACATAAGAACGTGCTGTGTTTGCAAATTAGACATCTGATTGCGGTAGCTAACTTGCGAGTTATTTTAGTTTAATGAGTTGTGCTTTGGAGGATTTGTATACGGCACGGGTCTCTCTCACTGTTGCTGCCATATGCATCAATTTCATTAACGAGTCTTTGTTCAACATAGTGACATCGTACATTACCTTTTAGTCATTGTGATTTTTTATTGTGCAAACACATGACTGGAAATTTTCAGAAGGGGGTCGTTAGGTTAAATTGGCCTGCAAAATGGGTCACTGCATGGAAAAAGGTTGAAAACCACTGCCATAGAGGGACCGGTAAATTATGTACGAAGGCAAAGCCCTTGCACAACAAAAGCTGCAAGAGCTTCTAGTTTTCTCAATAGGACGTTACTACTCAACGTGTTGTCTAAAAATTTAACCTGCACAACACGTGAGAGGCCTAGCGGCATCTGCAGTATGAATAACTGTGGAGAACCAATTTCTCGAATTTCTTGCAACATGTGTACATATAATCTTGAAAGACGTGCGAAAGGAAATCGAAAATCGGTGCAATTGTATGAAAATCAAGAGACCATTTGAGGCAATTTCATTTAAAATCCTAACTTTTTTTTTCTGATTAATTCTGAAAAACAAACGTGTGAATCAAGCATATCTATCAGCGTTTACGTCAACTTTACACTTTTGGTGTATCTAGGAAGATAAAAACAAGAACTGGAATCACTTTTCTAATATTCCTTGCTGCGGCCAAAACGCATTCTGGCAGCATTTTGAACCAGATAATTTCTGTACATGTCTCGGCACGGTACTTCCACCGTTACTTCTGATGTTATTGCTTCACAAGCTTATACAACATGGAGAAAGCATTAGGTATGACTTTAGCTCAAACTGTTTTGTTGACGTAAGAAATAGATGTACATCAGTTCGTTGGGAATCAGTAAGTATTATATAAAATTCTCATGTTGACGACAATACTTGACGCAAAGCATTACCTACACGCACTGTAACAAACAAGAAAAGGCAACTTCTATTGTTTATATGTTTGCTCTGAAAACAACCAGAAGCAAGTCTGATTCTCTATCCAAGCTACAGGTTCCCCAATCCCCTTTGTAGCAGTGCTTGTACGAGAGATTGTAATTTCTACCATTTATCAGGTAACCTGAGCGCTGCACAGATTACATTACTTCTTAAATGACACGTACAAAAGCAGATGTCTCTAAAGTATTTAAAAACAATCTATTTTGTGGCAGCGTTTCCATTCTAGGTGTCCTTTGAAGCAAGCAAAGCGATAAGCAGGTGCACAGTTACCTCCAGAAGGCTTTTCACTGCAATTCACTTCACTGCAGAACTAAATTGCCCTCCAAAAGTACAGGAAATTCGTGCCAACCAGGTTTTTTTTTCAAGGTTTGACCTTGCTGACCGCGATGAAATTTTTAGAGACCGCAACTATATTATCTGAATACCGAGATGGTCGTACCGCAGGTTTTAATGTATTTTGATGGTGGTAGTAAAGCGAGTCTCTACTGTGAGAGACCGTTGGAAAAATTTGAGGGACCGCTTCAGTCTCTCAATACACCTTAAAAAACACTGGTGCCAGAATTTCAACCAACAACTGAATTTTCTGAATCGACAGCGAACGTACCGACTTCGCTGCTGTTCGTGCATTGTAAAAATCTCTCGAGCCTGCAAGACGAATGCTCGGGCCCAGCTCCGTCGTAACCGTGAGGGAGGAGGATCACCAACCCGCTCTGATGCATCCATTTTGCTGATAAAATACGCAAAAATTGTTGAAGGAGACACTGCATTATGAGACCAGCAGGTTGAAACTCTACGTTGCAATTAGTTTTAGATGGGATTTGTGCAGCAGGCCAAGACCAAACGCGCGCAGAAAAAACGTCGAATAATGATTAGGACTTGCCAAAACTCTCATCGAAATTGGAATCGCAGCGAGCAAAACAACTTTGTCTTCAGCCAGGGTCGATGTTGCAACACTTCTACCACAAGGTGCATGTCATTTCCGGTCAACAAAACGATATTGCATTCAAGATGACGCACAGACCTTCGCCGGATGTGATGAAGGTGTCCAACATGATCTGCGCGCCGTTAAAAAAGTCGCCGAATTGCGCCTCCCATATAACTAGCCTGTCCGGGTTTTCAATGCTCATTCCATACTCGAAACCAAGAACCGCTTCTTCTGAAAGAAGAGAGTTCACGATCTGCAAAAGTTAACGTAAAAAATGAACAATGTTCACTTCAGAAAAATCAAATGATGGGCCTTCACACAAACGTTAACCCCAGCATAACGCAGGTGACAACAAATGCTACAACACAAGTCGGTGAACGCAGTCAGACCACGCATTTTCTTTCGTTAGTAATGAACAACACCAGAAAGCGAAATATTACAAGAATCAAAAACTGCTGCATTGAGAGAAGAGTCACAGCGAGTATCGTGTATGTCACAGAAGCATTTTTGAAGAGGTATCACCGTCCAAAAGTAACATGATTTTGGTAACTTAAATGGAAGCCAGCTTCCATCAGGAACTCACAACAAGGCAAAAATTTCGACACAGACGAAAACTACTGTGTACCTCGATGTGTCCACGCTGATCCTTGTCCATGTGGTTCAGTGGAAGGTAAACAGCCCCTGTGGTCTGGTGAACCAGGAAAGCGTGCCGGTGACTGAAAGTACCCCTGCCGACATCTTGGCCACAGATGCGTACGTTGAAGCCTTGCTGCATGAGCGATCCGAGAGCGAAGGTTTCGGCCAAGGACCAATCAACATTACCGTTTGAGCGCAACTTTTCGAGTCGAGCGTCGCAGTGGTGTTTTTTGAGGTGCGCATGTAAGTCCTGCACAAGAACAGTACACGATACGAATAAACAAAAAGTCAGCCGAATGGATTCATCCAGCTTATGGGATACAGGTTAAGTATGTAGCAGTTCAAAAAGTAATTCACATTTACATCGGTCCCAAATTGCAAAATTCAACATTTTATTAAAATAGGAAATCGAAATATAAAAAGTAATCTACAACAGTTGAAATGTAAAATAGGCAATTCCATGCGTAAAAATGTAACCCGCATTCTAGACACAAGTTACGAAACGTATTTTTGGTACGCCCGTGCAGGTTTTCATTAATGTTCGATCATCTGAAAGAAACCGAGTACATTAAGCCGTCATTCAGGATATTTTATATTATGCAGTCTGGCACAATCCGTTTTTTTTAATTTTATCACATGCAGATCCTATAGCCCATGCAAATCAAAATTTTGAAATTTCAGTTATCAATCCTACAATATTTACAGCTGTTTCAAAATTGAAAAGTTCTGATGTGAGTTTTAACACTCGGTATAAAATTCTTATTCAAACCCCTTTTACCTGGCATCTAACGCTAAAATAAGATTAAAGCAGTAGGAAAGCAAACTGAAACAGTACGGTATCGTCACCTTTTTGATATTGTTTCTCGTTTAACGTCTGCAACGTCAAGACTTGTAAAGAACGACATAACAAGGAAATTTCAGAAATGTAAATTCTATACCGAGCGGTTCTGGGAAAGCACTATATAGTGACAAACGACAGGGGAGTCTTGCGACTCGTCTAAGAAAGGACTGTTTCTGTTGGTCTCGGTCTCAAGGCCTTCATCTCAAGGCTAACCACATTTATTATAACTTAATATCTTGCACGAAACAACCCATTTAAAGCACGGGTCAGGTAATCACTGGAACTACCTCAACAAGGAATCCATTTTTCCATGGTTAGTCTGTTTCAGAAAGTGACAAAATAATTCGCTTGTCTAAATGCACAGTGCTGGATCGATGCGTGTGAGCTTAAGCCGTTAAGCAGTTCATTAAGGTCACTCTAATTATAATATCCGCCCATATGTAGCGCTTATAATTTGGATAATGTTATGCTGTGGTTACATGTTTGCCCACACCAAGATTTGCTATCGCGACTGTGTGGAAGTACTCGTACGAACGTCTGGTTATAACAAACTATAAAACATTGCGAACACAACAACTGTCTTTTTCACAAAATATACATGTACAGTATGTTAACAGTTGATTGACTCAGTGAAACACGTTGCCAATTGATAAGCCAACGGTATCAAATTACGAGTGTGCAGAGTTTGTGTTGCTGTGGAATAGTGATCGGGAAACTGTGGGCTTGGGCCCAATTGTGGGCCATTTAAACTTTTTATTGGGCCGCGTTACATGTAACAACTGTGGAACACTGATATTGCTTGACGTTAACAAAGAACTGTTTTTGTCATTATAAGGTTTACAACTTAAACTATATGCAGCATAAGTTTGAAATTGAGCCTTAAAATGAGCATAACGGCGGTTCGGGCTATCATAACGAAGGTTTACCGATCCACTAAGTGTAGGAGGTACTTGGTCTTCACAATTTATTTCGGGCGTTAGGGAATCCATCGCATTATGCAGTATTTCAAATCTACAGCAGACAACATTTCGCGTATTTGAATCAGCTGATTGTTTGGAAAACTACGTAAAAAAGTTTCTATTTTTCACTTTCAAAAGTTTGTTTGTGTCTGTACTTAATTTTCTATCTTTGCAGAAACCCCAAAGGTTTCTCTTATAAGTGGCGCACTAGTAAGAAATGGGAAAAGTGTGTTGAAAACAAGAAGACACTAATAAAACGACTAGAGCTTAAACTAGCGTACAGGCTGATAGCCTTTCACTGAGAACAATCGTTGTTAAAAAATTTGTTCATTTCTTATAAAATATGCAAATGCTAAATTAAATGCTCACCACATAAACCATGCACCCTCACCCAAGTACCGAAAAACGCCAAAACGAAGAAAGAGGGCAGTGGAGTAAAGAGAAAAGGGCAATCAATAGTGAGGTATCCCTTAATATACAGTGATTTGAACACACAAGTGTGTTAAAGCGTTACCCTATCATTGTTGCTAGAAAAACAATTACTGGTTAGCAACTTCATTATATTGCTGAAACGGCGAAACTTTTAATACGTATCTCAACTCTCAATGCAAGTTTTACCAACAACACCAGTTGAATGGCAATATTAATGCCGACGTCTTTGCCACCAGCCAGTCAATATATTCCTCTGCCACTGGCCAGCCTCCCATACGCAAACACTCACTGGTAACTTTACAATAACGTAAAAATGGATACAAAGTTCTGCAGTTTACTGTTCAATTTCAACACATGTTTGCTGCACGGAAAGCGAAACCACGCTTATAAATCTGCGGCTTTGAAGAAGCTCGGCTGCAAGCTACAAGTTACTTCAGTTGAGGAGGAAGCTGAAGGTTTGTTTTTCAACTCGGAAAACTACACAAAATTTGGAAAATATTTAGATCTTGCCTCTCTGTCACTACCTTTACCACCAAAAAGAATAGAAATTGGACTTGAGTTCAAGCATTTGTTGTAAACTCAAAAGCTATTTAGCTACAAATATAAAGGCTATTAAAAATATTCTGCAGCACTACAGCCAGGGACAATTATCAGTTGTAAATATATGGGTTCTAGGATTTCAGTCTCGAAGATGAAGTCCCAGTCATGGGTCTTGTCTTAGCTTGTTTGACGGAAGTGCGGAGTTCACGTCTCCATCTCATCATTGCCAAACCTCACAGCAACATTCCGAAAATATTCGTAACAACGAAACTAAGTGGCAGACGACCTCCCAAGTCAGTTTCGAGCACAATATTATGAAAAACTTACAAAATCATTTGGAACTTCCACCGACTTTTTGGCAACATATCGCAGTAAGTCCAAGTTGCAACCGGTATCCCATAGGGTTATGCAGTCAGTAGATGGAAGGTTCATATGCGCCCAATTGGAGCTAGGATGGAAGTAAGTAGGTTCCGGTTCGAACGAAGAGCTGTTTTTCAGCTTTGTGTTCAAATGATCGTTTTCTTCTTGCTGCCATGCCCGCACGGTTTCGGAGGTTAAAATGCCTTCACTCTGAGCCACAAAAGTAATTTCTAACATTGCAAAGCAGTGTAATTTTTAAGTTCATATCATCAAATATTCTCGCGACAAAACACAATGAAACATGGTCTATTACAAGTAAAGAACGACCAAAATTGTTTTTGAGCAATTAGCGACACGGGAAGTTCAGAGCGGCAACGTTCAAAGCGACGATGTCGGCAGCTTTGATTCGGTCGTTAAAATCAATTAACGGCAACAACCGCAATACTTCTACCGATGAAATTAGTTAAAACATCAAAAATTCTAGTATTAAGCACTATACATAAAACTAAAGGAATCCTCACAAAGGCATGTTTCGCGTCCGATTGGCTCTATAAACTGCTGTCTACCGCCGTAGCTCGATCTACTAACATGAAAGCAATTACGTAACGTTTTATTATCCAAGATTGTTCGAATAGAAAAGTACAACGAATGCGCTGCACGTGACAACTGGCGCACGAAAAAGTAATCAATGTGGCAGACAGACAGAAAACTTTTATTTGTTATTCGCTGCGAAGCCTAGAAACAGGCAAAAATCGTAAAAAATGAGGAAAGGGACCGCATAAAAATGTGAAACTAACAAAGCCACAGTTATGGCATAAGCTGCCGCAAAACCGTAATCATGGCTGCATGGATCGAAAGATCGAAACCTTAACTTAAAGGAAATGAATGCAGTGGATTCCATCAGTTGGATGTAGGAAGATGACATGAGAATAAGAACAAGGATGGGCTTGTTCATCACCAGCAAAAAAGCAGTAGTCAGTAGGCACTGCCAACTATATTCCATTTTTTCTTATTTTTTGTTTTGCACAAGTGAAAAGCGTATACTGAAAGTTCTTTTCGTCGTCTTGCATACCGACAGATTGCTGCCTGCTGAACACAACGTTGATTTTTCTTACATCGGTGCAAACTTCAATGACGTACGCTTGTCTCTGATATTTCCCACCTTTGGTACTGTTGGGCTGCAAGTAGATTTGCACAAGGACTTTGTTTTGTTCGAAGACAATTCATCGGAATCGAAAGCTGAGATCCGTCGCGCACAACCATGAACACCGCTTATGTTAATTGCAGCATACTCAAGCCCTGTACAAGCCAGCTGCTGTACTAATGTACTATGATATCCAGCTGAAGGAGCAGGATGAACGCAAAACTTTCCGATCAAGAACTTGTACATAAATTCTTTACTTTGCTCGGCGGTTTCTTTGATGCTGGCTTGGCTGAAGCCATGGGAAGTTTTTTCTTTTGAGCAGTATTGCTTAATGCTTGTTTTCTTCTTGTTAATTTTCCTCATTTTTGAAATGTGATTTCGCGAACACGGAAATCCACCTGCAAGATCCGTCATTTCACTGTGAGCGTTTTCTAGAAGTTCCTTTGCTGCTTCTTTGCCTTTTATCAAATTGTTCTCCATAGAATCCAACCGTTTTACAGCAGTCTGCAGCAACACGTGCGATTAAGCTTTTCAGTGGCGTTTCGTGTTTCCTGGACGAAGAGTTGAGCGCATTTCGAAGCCTTGATGCCATGTGTGATATCTTAAGACATGTCCCACCGGCTCGGCTGCTAAGCACGGACTGCGCGCTCATCATCGAGGTGCAAGACGCCTCGGAAATGAATTGATATTATGTGCTTTGCTTTATTTGAACATGCATCTAACGATGTATTTAGCAAACACGAGGCTCCGAGCTAAGTTACCTGTAATTCTTCCGCGTAGCTGTCTGGTACGGAGTTTCTGCTGTTCACTCTGTTATACGTCAGAGGATGTGTAAATGTGGGATCATCTAACTCGTTGTGACCCCATTTGCGATAGCACAGGAGGTCGACAATTATGTCCCTGCGAAGAGTTCCGACAACAGGCATTATGCGCCCAAAAGAAACTCGACACTTTGCAATACATTTGCACGACACATTAATTCTGACATTCTGGGTTTAATTTGGCACGATACTTATCTTACTCTCCTCAGTCGATCGCAAAGAGCATATACCGCTTCAAAATTGCGTGAGTCTAGCACAAAAACGCTAGCAATTACGCACATTCGTTTTTTTCTCTTTGTTGCGATCTATTCAAGTGCTATTGAACGAATTAAAGAGTATTTCATAAAAGTTCAAATAAAATGAAAGTATATGCCAGGGGTGCACAACCTGCGGCCGTACGGCCGCATGTGGCCTTCGATAAAATTTGATGCGGCCGTGCACATGATTATTTAATTTAAAATATAGAAGTTATGGTAGCGGTGCATTATTGAAAACTCTTTGTCTGCTGTATGAGTATACAGTACTTAGTAGAAAGGAGGCCAAACATACGTGTGGAAGCAGGGTAGGCTCAGTGTGTGAAAGCAAAACAGAAGCAATGCAAGCAGAACAGAAGCAATGTTAAATATAGAATATCTTGAACTCACTGGCGGCCGTAATTCATAAAAGTAAACGTAATGCCGCTGGCAATAGGGAAAAGGTTGTGCAGCGCTGGTATATGGGAACAGACTGCTTAAAATAATTAAAAACTGGCAAATACACTGCTGGGTATAGTTTGGTGCCAGCTTTGCTTTGCAGCCATCACGCAACATAAGTGTGTAACTTACAACCAGCGTGCGTGAGTTAGTACTTCGCAGTTTTTACAAAATGCAGTAGAAATCGCCAGGCGAAAGTAGACATAGCACAGCATAACAATACCAGGAACCATAACTTTAAATGACTCGCAAAAAAACTAATAAAACATCGAAAATAATGCCAACTTCATCACTCTGCAACTCGTAGCAGTAGAGCATCGAGTGAATATGGTTAAGAATATTTTTTTAAATTTTTGGTGCAAATGAATCACGTGTGCAAACTACTCGGTTATTTACTGCAAAATTTATGGCGCGAAAAAAGCAAACATAAAGATGATGAAATGAAAATTCAGCGCAATTTACAAATGCTTTTGAAGGTCTAAAACAGAGGTTCTTAAAGTTTTTTTGTCTCGCCCCTTTGGCGTTAGTTATTGATACTCGCACCTCACCCATGGGCGTCGGAAGGGTGACAGGGGGACGAAACCCCATAGATTTTGAAATTTGATATATTCCTTTTTATAATTTTTAGTAGAGATTCTTTTCTCTTTTCACCACCGTTGCCTCACCCCGGAAAAAATACTTCCGACGCCCTGGCCCCACCAAACCTCAAAAACAAACACAAAAACAGAACAACAATTTATTTGCAACTATCCTGCTTTAATGGGAAGGATGCAACTTCTTTATGGAAACCAGTAGATTAATTTGAGGCTGACTTTTTTCGCTGAGACATTTCGGTCATTTTTTCTGGCACAAATTGGTCACTGAAACCGATCGGTCATTTGTCTCACAGTTGTGTATTCAAAATCGCCGGAACAATGCTTATTAGCCTATATTTTCAGACATTCTGACCGAAATGACAAAAATTTTTTCGGTCATTTCAAAAAAAAATTTTCGGCCTATGACCGCAAAAAAACAGATTCGAGGCTTAGTTGAAGACAACGCACATCCCAAATCGGCTTCACATTTCAGTTTGTTTCGAGACTTTGTCTTGTTGGCTTTTATTTCGATTATGGCGTTAATGTGAAATTACAATAAATATACGAATGATAAAAACAACGTATTCAATAGTTTTCAGCAATATGTGGCTCCCATACTCGCGTCTCCTTGCGAAACCTTTCACGCCTCCGATCGCCTCCCAGTTCAGAACCTAGGGTTTAGAATTGCAATGTCGTATACTCAAACTTTCTCCTCTATCAATCTGAAGACGTTTCAGCAGCAAAGTTCGATTTGTTGACAACAATTTTGAGCTGACGAAACAGGTAGAAGAAACATGAGGTGCTTCAAGCACAAATATGTCAACACCTTCAGAACGCGCAGGACGAAAAAAATGCTTCAATAAAGACCAAAATAACATCTATGACAACTTTCCACCTCAGAAGTTGCGTCACTTTTCTGAACTGAATCATGCTGCAAGCAAACACAACGCATGTACCGAAGCGCAATCAAGCAACAAAACCACATACTTTCGAAAAACTTGTCGATAGTCAGCGGCCAATTTTGCGGCTCTGGCAACTTGTTCCGGGTGATCCCCCGATACGTGAATAACGGGACATCCAATCATTTTTCCTGCGACGTATCGATTTTATGAGCATCACTATTGTACAAACAATTTCAGAATTTATGAAAACCGCTCATCAAATTCAAAAGATTGCTGTGAACCCGTCCTGAGCGAAATTAAAAAATACGCAAAAATACAACACGATGCAACCTAATTTGAAACTGTTTGCAATAATGGACACCCTTTGGAATAATATTCGACAAGGCATAAGGATCACTAAGCAGTGGCAAAGATATACAACAAAAGCTGTGGTCGAATTCAGAAGCGTTAATACAAGACAAACCCAAAACCGTGGTGCAACAAACACTGTACGTAGTCACAAACAACAAATGGAAGAAATGTCGAGGGAGTGACCTGGCAAACTTAATTGAAAGACGCAATGCGTTCCACAAGCGAAAGTATTTTTTTTCTACAGCATGAATCCTGCTGGCATACCCTTTTGACGGCCGTGGAATGAGCAATTCAAGATCTGTACTCTACGAATTAATTGCCGCGTTAATCTTAGCAGAATCATCACTACTAAACAAATACTGACCTAAATCGCTAACATGCCTCGATGATCGTCCGAAATAATATGGAGTCGTGAAGCCAACTAAATTATTAGTGATTAAATGGACAGTACCACCAGTATCAAAATGCGGCAGTTGACTCATGTTGAAACATTCCATGTTGATTCCTGCAACAGAGACATGCAACATAAGTAATGGGCAGGATTCAATCAAACTTTACATCACTACGCTCACATCTACTCTAACAAACAAGCCAAAAACAAGTTCGATTGTCATTCGAATAGTTACGATAACAGTTAGCTTATCTGAATTTATGAATTCAAAATGTGGGCTTTAACGAAGGTAAAAACTGGAACAACCGGGGATAAAATTGTCAAAAAAATAGAGAAAAGCACAATTGGACATCGATCCCAACAGAATGACGTGAATCTTGAAAAAAGGAACTAAAAGTAGTCTTGTATCAAAATCGCCTAACTTACGCCAATCAAAATGTATAAATTTTCTTCGCCTATCTGAATATCGAACACAAGTCACTGCAGTTGTATCTGCCCGTGCAGTTCAGTTCAACAGTCATGGAAGTTTTGCAGGGAAATACAGAGCTTAGAGAAGTCAAGCAAAATGGTTCTACGACTGTATAGAAAACTGACTATTACAGGGCACCAAGTCGTGGCAGTAGTGGTGCTTCATGTACAGACCCATTATATGCAATGGACAGGATGCGTCAGTGGAAGCAAGACGGAAACGGCAAGTTAGATTGAATTCCCAGCACTATAGATGGTTCGTTGACAAACCGAGAAAGCATGAGTTGGTATAAGCAACACGGCATACGCAGCTGCCGGTTTGTACATGCAGAAGTTTGTAGTCGTTTGAACAGAACATTACGTGATCATTCGCATTAAGCAAAATGGTTTTAGTTAAACATAAAAGGCTGGAACACTGATAGGCGCGCTGCAGAATTTCTTTTTAGTTGAAACTTATGCATCAGATTGTCTTGATCTTAAAAATAGCGTTGAAGTTTTCTGCATTTTTACCGTAACGTATGCTTCTCACTCAACAGCACTAGATATCCCTTACTGTTTATGAAGCACGTCTACACCATGTTGATTTTATATGGACTTCTCCATATGCTGTTCACATGCAGTTCAGGTAAGTTTCACTGCAAAACGTAGCTATTTGTCGAAATTGTTCTTTTAAACGTTTCCGAATAGGCGATTGTTTTCTGTCAGGGATAAAACAATTTGGGAATATCAAAAAAGCCGCCCCAAGAAGTCAAAGCTCAAACAAAGCGTCGTGAGTTTTTTTTTGAGATAAACATGCGAAGTGGAAACGGCACACATTTACAGCTATTTCCGGGAGAAACTCCACTTCGACGTATAGTTTACAATTTTAATGATAGTACTTCAGCAGATTTTCCTGGATTTTCCCACCTTTAGGAATAAAAATACCACTACCAATCGCAAATCAAGCGAGCGCGCAAATCATTGGTCGTTCCTGTTACAACAGCTTTCAACAGATTTATTACAGGCATGATAAGAACCATCATTGTTGCATAACTGCTATGTATGTCTTTATATCACCATTATATCAAGGTTCTGTTGTTAATATATTCCAATTATCATATTGCTATTGTTATTTCCAAAGGGCAACATACAACCAGTTTTCATGATGACAAAATATACATATACTCTAATTTCAAATCTGAATGGAAAAATGCGTATGTAAATTGTTTCAAAATTTTCAACGCTGACTTGATGGTGATTAATTCCCGTGCAATGCAAGAGAATGTACAGAAGGACTTTCGAACAAGTGGGAGCAGGTAAGTCTCTTGTTCAACTGAGTTTGGCAGCCTGCAAACATTTGGAAGGGGCGTGCAATATGACCTGCCCTGCAATGACGGAGTTTAGCACAACAAATGATAATTCCAATCCCTCTGATTCTAGGGGCCCGATTTTCTTTGATTCTAGGGACCCGGTGGTAATTTTCTCTGATTCTAGGGACCCGATTTTCAATTCTATGGACCTAAATCGGGTCCCTAAAACACCTTTTAAAAAACCTGCCGTATAATACCGACATAACCATAATTCCTAGTGTACACAGTAGGATAAAGGGTCTCCCAGGATTGCAATATGTTATCACATCAAAAATAAAGAAAAACTGATTCTGCTTTATGCAGTTGCTTATTATACGTCCAATTCTGTTCAACACTACCAGCAACAAAAGCAAGACCGATTTAACCCAGAAAAAAGAACGTGACAACTGTTTGAATTAATCGTTGTTTCCGTCGGAAAACGACTACATTAATCCGGCCATCAGCTCCACTACCTTTTTGTGATAAAAATCAACCAGAATGCAGCAGTAATGACAAACAAATAGCAGTGAAAAAAAAGTGAAACCAATGTTAACTGTAGCTTGTAACCAGTTCCTACCAATCAGGGGTGCATCTACGGGATCTGTTTAGCTGTCATGACAGACCCCTTTGCACCGCAGGTACTCAGCATTAAAGCCGATAAAATATCAAGCGCTGTCACTGACAGGTCTCTAATGCGGCTGTTTTGCAACAGGCAACAGCCCACATTTCCCTTGTGACGTTGTATAGTACTATTACGAAACAACAACGTTACTGCCTTGTCTAAACAGCGCCTGCGCAGTGACATGAAACAATCCACATTTCTGAACACTCGAAATTGATATTGCGTCGAACGCACGTGTTTCTGAATTTCCTCCTCTGGCAGTGCCGGCTCTAATGTTGTCAGAATCTCATACA
>JGI24021J15306_10001576_pt1 | contig 22700 bp, 7 predicted proteins | sample Ectturendosymbi1_FD_15306 | JGI IMG/M metagenome (IMG submission 15306) | reverse complement strand
AAGCCGCGAAAGACTGTCGTTTAAAGGGTTCGACCTCGGTGTTCGGAAGTTGTCGTCGCGGGAATTCGGACGTCGAACTCCGCGACGTTCATTGTCGTTGCCGGTGTCCGAATCGACTGACAGCCTCTCGAAATCGTCTCCGAAACCCTTGTTGCCCTTGGAAACCGGCGAAACAGACTGCGGTCGACTTTTTGGCGCTGAACGTGGCAGCGACGCGAAAACGTACACGTCCGGGTTGCCGGGCTGCTGCAAGTCGGCGTCTCTCGCGGAGGTTCGCCCTTCCTGGCTCTTTTCCGTGACAGCAACAGACATAATGGGGTCGGGTGCCTTGCGACGAACAATCCCGCCCAGGGCTTTGAACTTGTGGGGGGCTTCGCGAGACGTCAGAGACGGCCCAGCCACCTGGACGGAAGGTTCCAGTCGTGTAGCGGTGTTTTCCTTGTCGGCATTGCTCGCGCGAGAGAGACGTGGGTCGCTCGAGCGGATTTTGCGTGCGGAATTCCGACCAGAGCGGTTGTCCGCGGAATCCCACGGCGTTGTGCGTTCCTTCCGAGCNGATGAGGCGCCTTGCTTGCTTCGGTAGGGGTCGAAAGGTACCTGGACATAACAAACCTTAGTTAACCGTTCCGTTGTCAATCCAAGCAAGGCCCTGTGTCTGTCTCAGGTCAGCTCCCTTTCAAGCAAGGAAAAGGGTTCCAGTTATGGTGAGTGAACAGCCCGTTCGAAACTTTGATCGCAGAGAGAGCGGTGCACTAGCTCTTTGATTTAACACAAAACCTAAAATACCCAACTGGACACTAACTCTTTTTGAATTTGTGCATATCAGTTGGTCCTGCACAGCACCTGTTGTTGCTTGCAGCAGGTAAATTGCAAAATACTTTGCCATAGAGCGCAAACGTTTATGACAACGTTAGTGTACACGCATCTACGCTAGGCACAACGGACACTTTTTGAGCTTCACTGCAGAAACAATTCAACTGGCAGGTATTAACTACAGACAGCTAAGCCTGACTTACTTTGGTTCCAAAAGCGATATGCGGAGGACCTTGATCTCGGGCCGAGAATCTCCGACTGCTGCTTAGATCATCACTAGATGAAGACCAATAGTCGGATGTGTCTCTTACATCACCTCTGGCTGACTTGGGTCCAAGATGCTGCCTTATTTTGGCGACAGAAACAACCTACCAACAAAGGCAGCATTGTCAATAGGATCTGACATGTCAAGGCTGGTGCAATAGGTATGTGCTTCAAGCCAGACCTCACAAAGATAAAATTTATGAATCATACCTTCCAAAAAATAAAACGCATTTTGAAATGCAATATAACTTGTAAATGTGAAATTTTCTAATCAAGCACACAAAAGGAACGCTAGCAGTAAAAAATTATTTGTTAGAGATCAATTAATGCACTCTTGCAGTTCATCATATACATAAATACATACTATTTTGTGATCAAAACTATGAAAAACAATGTTAAAAAAGCTTTCTTCAGCTGAAGAGTGAACTGGCCTAGTGAATTTCACAAGCACCCTTTCAAATAATTAAGAAGCACCCGAACAGCAAGAGTCCAGATACACTGCAAACACACTTTTTGTAGAACACCACAAAGTTTGTGGTGGAGTTCTCAACAGTTCTTCGCAATCTGATTGAATGCAAGACATTGGTTGAAAATCTTTTTTATCACAGAAAATCTAGTAATGTTTGAAAATATGATGGAACACTTTGCTTCTAAACAATTTAGCCTTCTCCAGCCAAAAGTTTTCAAAACTCTTCATGTAAAATTTATAAGACCAGCCTATAAACACAAATAACCACGCTGAAAATATTTACAGTCAGTGTTGTCCGTATCAAGCTTTTATGCCACACTACCACCACAACATAAATGATGTAAAAGGTCTGTGGAGACGACCTACACCAACTTGAAAAGTTTTAATTTAGTTAACTGGTTTATTGCAAGACAGTTAAATTTGGGGGCACCCTCTAAACTGAAATGGAATACAAAATAGAGTAAAATCTACAGATACAGTATATAAAATCATGCACTTACCATTTTGACAAAACTTACAAAGATGTGCGATAAATGCAAACTTACTTGAGTATGGAAGGGAACACTGTTGGGAAATTGAAGTGATTGTGGGATGCTTTCACAAGATGCACGATCATTAACATCATCTGCAGTGTCAATGGTGTCAAATGGTTGAGATTTGAGTGTGAAAACCCGTCTTATTTTGCAATTTCCTGCAACATTGTCAAAATAAATGTCATTGGATCAAGAGCCTCAATTCAATAAAAATTTAACAGACATACAACTAGTAGATACCATTTACAACAGATTGAAGAAAACAACAATTTATTTCAAAGGCTGCTTGACTATAGCAAAAATGTTGAAGTACATAATCAGCACAGACTCATACTGTGATAATAATCAGGACATATTGCCTAGCTTTGATTACACTACAAATTGAATAGACAGAACAATGTTACATTAACTGAAAATTTTATATATAAAACTGCCATACACATTTTATAAATACACAAAAAATACAAAGACAACTGGAATGAACCTGACATAGAAAATGATTCCAGAGACTTATATGTCTGACTTGGAAAAACATCAGATATGAGAGAAACAAGATCTATACTGAGATTGAGCCAAACATCTCGCTTGATCAATGACAATGAAAGTTTGGCATGCAGTGGTGTCATGGATATATCCCTGACAGAAGTTGACAACACCACACGTCGCTTGTTGTTCTTGATGTCTGTCATAGTAAGTTCAACAGCAAAGTCTTTTGCCAGAGGTACAAAGACTTGCAGCACCAAGAACCTATTAAAGAAGTTGTGAACAAGTCAATACTCAGGTCTGGTAAACTAGAAGCAGTAGAAGTGAAGTTTTTAACTGGATTTAGAGATTGCTTTCCCTAAAGTCAAGCTGAACTTATGGGAAACATATATCATGTGTATTTCCTCACCAGACCCAGGCATTTACAGACAAGTGTTGAACAGCTGCACAAGACAATATGCTAGCAGAATTCCGATATTTCTGAACACTGGGCAGTTAACAGCTTTGGCTCTGGGTGGGTTTGTCTGCAAATCCCATATTTTCACACCACTTTCCAACTCCATAACTCGCCAGTTGACTGTGCTAGAGAGTTGTTCAAACCCTCAAAAGACTTGGAGTCTTGTAAGCCTTTGATTGGCTTTCTAGTGTTTGTGATTCAGAAGTTATGACCAAAAAAACTAAATTTGGGTAAAAATTACCCAAAAGAGATGTTTTTTATTTTACCCCAACTTTTGAACCAGACACACTAGAAAGTCAAAGGCTCAAAAGATTCGGATTTTAGCTTAGTTTCTAATAAAAACTTGATTCAAATAGTTCTCTCCTGCAGTTGGGTCCCAGGACCTGATGATCTTGGACAAAAAGGCCTAAACCTACCCCACTTATGACATCACCCACAAAAAAAAACAAAAACCAAAACTTATTTTTTTTTTTGCTAACCATAAGACTTGCCAAATCTTTTCAGGGTATGAACAACTCTCTAGCACAATTGACTGGTGAGTTATGGAGTTGCACAGTGGCACAAAAATAGTGGCTTAATGCATGATTTCAAAGTGCAAGTATCTCGTACACCGGCTCCCAAGGCGTTAACTAATGATTTGCAGACAGTGTGACTACCAAGCTATGAAATTTGTCATGTTTGCTAGCCAACAGATTTGGAAACCATATTTCCAACCATTTGCTACAGGTAAGCTGCATTTAAATTGAGCATTCACTACATATAAATCACGACTTAAAATTAAATGCAGCTTAAAAATCGTGACCTACCACACAAAACACAAATAATAATGTTAGTTTGAACCTACCACACAAAACACAAATAGCAATGGTACTGTGAATGCATAGCTTTAGTTTACATTTAAGATGTTGCGTTAAGACAAGGCCTTTTAAGGTGTTTTAGGGACCCAATTCGGGTCCCCAGAATCGGAGAAAATCGGGTCCCTAAAATCAGGTCCCCACTGGGTACCAACATTTTCCTTGAAAAAAACCCTGGTTAAGATATCTTAGCCTGTTATGGATTCTTTGAATTTCAAATAATTGTACTTTTGTATCAGTATCAATCAAAAAAATCCTTCAACAGCCATGACTCAGATACTATGATGTTTACTGAGTGAAATTTCATCTACGTAATAAGCACCATTTGCTCTTATTCAAATAGAATGCTTTTGTAAAACTACTTTTACAAAGGCATTGAGTTATCTATCTGGGTGGTTTGCTAAAAGGATCCCTGATATATTGATAGGTGAGAATTTTCAGCCAAAGACTGCTGACACTTTTGCATATTGCTTAGACAGTATCAGATTGGTGTAGATTTTGCTGAGAATTGCCAAGTATCTATATACTAGATAAAACAACTCAAAATTTCAATTTGGCTTATTTAAAACCTTAATACACAAACTAATTTATAAACCTTCTGCACAATGCACATAAACATTTTGGTTGGCTATATAAGGTATCTCAGATCATTTGAAATGGGTAATGCACACAGAGATAAGCACAATACCAAACTAACACTGTTGGAGGTATAGTGGCAATTACTAATACACCTTCATACACTATTATTTAAGTACAATGACAGTTGAAATACCAAAAATACAAATTTCAAAACTGAGGCATTCCTTCATCTAGCATCATTACCTTTGTATTAAACCTAATGACTGATGTTTGGCATCTTTTGTGGGAAAGCACAGTTTTGCAGTTGTTGTACTTCCTTCAAGCATAAAAATAAATCCTTTTACTTCTTTTTCATAATCTCTTTTCAAAGCAGGATTCTTCCACTTGTTTAGAGGGTCTTTGCCATTTGCACTGAATATCTCAACAGATAAACCACCTTGAAACTCATTTTTGAACATGTCTGCATTTGATCTAACCAACAATTATGTTATTGATGCAACATCCTGCAAAAGCAAAATGTTCTGATGAAATAAAAAATAAAAACACTCAGATCACATATGTTGATTTTTGACAGTCAACAGTAATCTTTCATTTTCTTTAGCAAAAGTTTGACAATTTTGAAATGTGTTTTTTAAACTTGATGCAGTTGTGCATTTTTAACTACAGTATCACATACTTCCAATACAAGGTATTCTAAAACCTGGTTTGATTTTTCATTGACATCAATNAATTACAAATCACATATCCTACCTTTTTGTCAAAAAAGTCATGAGTTTCATTTCTCATATTACAATATTATGTGAAGTAGTTTTTTTTTTTGGAAAAAAACTCTTCATTTATGTCAGAATTTAATTAATACTGAAAAATGTACATTCGGATTTTTTTTCCATTATTGACTCAAACATTTGGCAAAACTGAAATGCGTTTTCTCGAATTACCATAAAAAGGATGAAAACTGTAGTTCTTCAACGACATACTGTTTTTGCTTAGGTATGCACCAAGTGGGAGAAAATTTAGCACTCCAAAACATGCACACATCACATGGAACAAAGAAACGTTGATGCTTTTGAAATTTACTAACTAGTATCATATATACCAATTACCAATACTGCAAGAGTGGTTCTGTCATATCTGAAGGGTGAGGTAAATGTTCTTTCAGATAAGTACAATGCAGATACTAGTATAAAACACTCGGTTTGGTGGTGAAGACAACACCGGATAATTGCTTTCATCAGTTAAACACATATTTACTGCTTATCGAATAGGATTCTGGAATCCAAAACCATTCATACACGAAGAAAATAGTACAGTTAACCACATAAACTGGATATTCGCATATATAAAAGTTGTTTTCATTTGAATATGTGTATCACTTAAGCGCATATTTCATTTCAAAGAGTAAAGTGCACTGCGCAGACAATGTTGAAAGCTATGGTGTGGACTGACAACTTTCCAAGTGGGATGGCCAGAAAATGAAGCTAGCACCTTTGGCCAAGTTGATAAAACCAACGCCTCTGGTTCAAAATTGGGCAGTGAGTTGCAGATTAAACTAGCTAGACAGCAGCTTTGTTAACTATTTCAACTTGCAATGTCAAAAAAGGAGGTAATGTGTCACTACACAACTTTTGTTGTGTTCATAGGTTCACTGTCTAATCTCAAAGAAAAGTACATGACAGCATTCAGACACAAACGTGTTCACAACTGCATTACACAGTCCATTGAAACAAGCAGAATAATAATGGCAAGTGTGGGCAACTTTTCACAACTGATACAGGCGATTATTACAGCACACACACCGTATGCATGTTAAAGATGATGTACTGTACAAGGCACGCCTGGCAAAAACTGTAAATTATATTTCATTTGATGGCTGTTGGTTTGGTAAACACTACAGGATTTCACAATTTAAAATGTCAGGACCAAGGGGTTTCTAGAACTTCTAGAAGCACTTTTTTATCCTGCAGTTCTAGAAAACTCCATGTTCAGCCTCAATTTACCAGATTTTAGTAGTATCAGGTAGCAAACATATGGGCAGAAGTAGAGTTAGGCCAGTGGTTTTCAAATGGTGGGCCAGGGCCCAATGGTAGGCCACTATGATGCTTTTTCCTGTGGGTAACAGAGCTCAGCCTAAATCAGATTGAAAGCAAATTATGGGATTTGTATTTATGATGTCATTACGATCACATAAGTTGGACAAATAGCAGAAGAATTTGACCTGAATGTAACATTTATGACAAAACTCCTACTTAACAATGCTAGCTGTTCAAAGCTGTTTTGCTATGCATTGCAGTTGTTATAGCAGCTAATACTAAGCTAAAGTTATAGAAGTGGGATTATAAGCTTTGGGCCACCACCAATATCTTTCATGTTGTACTGGCACAGGAGCAGAAAAAGGTTCAAAAACCCAGAGTTAGGCACTTTATACTTACAGATATTCGTCTGATATGGATAATCGTATATTCAAGTTAAATGTATAAAAAATCTTGGCAAATTGGCTGATTAACCAGATACAAAAAATCTTGGCAAATTGGATGAGATTAAACAGATTAACCAGATTCATCTGTACTAAAATTCCCCTGAATGGCAAATCTTTGAACTACAATATCTTGTGCAGGCAGGTGTACAACTGAAGCACATACTAATTATTTCACAGGTGAGCTACTAACACTAAAATGGTGTTTTCAAAGGCTAAAAGAAAGCTCCCATTCACATCAGTGGTTGTCACATCAGTGTCACATCTGAAAACTACACATTCTACGAAATGCTAGTGGTATGCTTAATGAGTATTACACTAAGCTTATCATGGCACACTTAAAAGGTAAAGAATGCTTGGTAACTATACAACAGTTAAAGTGATATTTTTCTTGGATTTTAATGAATAAAACATTACCTCCTAATTTTACAGGTGCATTTTGTTATATTTTCACATGCACAGTACCTCATTGGAGCAGCAATTCTAAACTCTTCTCAAACTCCCATCTCTGCTGCTTGTACTTGAAATAGTACTCTTTCAGTCACTACTTAAGTTTCATGACCGCAGGTGAGGAGAGGAATGAAGATTGATTTAAAAAATGAAAACTTCGCTATGTTTGAAAGCTTCTGTGTTGTGACCATGAGATGATGAAGCTCACACAAAAATGTATTTTCTTCACCTATTCGTGAGTAAATTACTTTGTTATCCCATATTACTTGAACATTTTAAGTTACTGAAATGTATTGCAGCCTACTTGTCGTAAAAATGGAATTGCGTTTCTGAAAAGGCAAAATACCTTAATTGAATGAACTGTATAGATGAAAATAATTAAATTATATGCTAAGAGTAATCCTTTGTGGATCAGCTGTTCATTCAATTTATATTGACTATAAAAGCAGTGATGAGAGTATATATCCTTATCAGAGTTTAGTCAAGTGCATGCAGCCATTAGTTTTGACTTAATGCTCTAAGACACAAATTTCTTAGCAGGAATACAGTATGACTCGATGGCCAGTAGCAGTTTGCCATCAACGTCATTCTCCTACAAAATTTCCCAAAGCTTTTTTCAACTAAGTTGAATGCTTTACCAGGTTGACAAACCCAGCATAGACTCTGTTGGGAATAATCCAAAAGTTTCACAAAAAATTGTTAAAATGTGGAAATGTTATCTTTAGTATTACAACCAGGACAAAAACAACACTGAAATACCTCTAATTAAGGATATGTAACCTAGCGACATCTTTTTTCCAAGAAGTTTACATACACTTCCCCAGGAAAGTTAAGAAAAATGCCCTGGCATGAAATGCCCAATGAGTGCATTTCNTTCAGTCTCCTTTAGTCTATAAAATAATCACCCCTGTTTGACAATCCTTTGATGCCACTTTAGATGACTAAGTGGTCAGCCAAAGAAAAGTATCTGTTCATTGCTTCAGGCATTTCATCCACAAATTGCAGCATTCCAAGATTTCAATGATTTGACAATTAGGGTACTTTTATTTGCAATGATAGCATTTTCTTCCTTAAGTAGCACTTACTACACGTCTGATGTATGAGAGCAACTGGGTGCAACAGATCTTTAAAGTGCTCTTTCCATTTGCCAAGGGTGTCTACCTCAATGCTGTGTAGGACATTGATGGCTCTGGCAGTATTAGATCTTTAGCTAAGAAGACACAGGATGGTATTCAGAACATTTTGTTGGCTTGCCAGTTATTCAAATCTAGTTTATGTGCATGTCTAATATTCTCTCAGGACCGATTTTTGGTGATTTTCCTGCTTAAACTACCAAGACTTTTATGCTTTAGCATACCATAAATGCAAAGAAGATTTAGCTGTACTCTGAAATAAGAACTCTCAGGCTATTTTCTTGGATAACTTTCACCTCCAGTTTTCAATAAGTTAATTTTCTGTCATTTGTCGTCACATTTGTTGTTTCTGTCCACATACCTGAGCAGGTGATGAAATGGCAGTGGTTTGAACAGATGGCAAGAACTCATATATTAAAATTGACTCTGCAGTAAGATTTATTTGTGTTATCACAATATATTTATCATGCTTCGATTCCAGATAGTTCATGATTACGCGGGACGTCTTGTTTGAACAATGGTCACTGTTGTGCGTCATGCATACATCTGAATGTTCCAGACAGACCAAGGTTTTCTCTTGTGTACTAGGTATTCCACATCATTATATATTCAGTCCCTAGCGTGCTGTATCATTCTATTCTACCTGTATGTATTTGTTAATTATGTATAAGCTGTGGCTGTCAACCTGCACTCAGAGGTGTTTGTCCCCTGTCCCCATCATGTCTGATAATGATGCTTGTAGTTTATATTATGTGACATTGCTCCTAGATGAGTGTGACCATAAGAGTTTTCTCTAAAAGAGACAGAGTGCAAATACATATAAACAACAAAAATCCTTGTTTTTCAATGTTTTACTCTTACTGATGATGGGAAACATCATATTAACTGCTGAAGTATTGGTGAAAAAGATGAAAAAAGCCTTGTGACTCAACTCTAGCTGTAGATCAATGTATGTATGGACAATCAAGGGCCAGTAATTTGAAGCTAGATCTGATGAGAAAACGTGTGGGCACTTTGAGATTTTTAATGCATTAAAGAATTGGACAAGAAAATTGAACAGCCTAATTTTTTGCAACTCCAACAATGTTAACCTTCATCAAGGAGTTGTTACATTACAGTTTTTTGTAAGTGAAACAGTTACAATTGCCATGAGTGCAATTAAATTCATCACAAACAACTAACTCTATTGCATTAAGTTTTTTCGCAAGTCTGCATTTCATTACTAAGTTTGAAAAGCAAGATGTCACAAAAGTTTGATTTCCTTGGATAGAGACAACATTAGACATATGTGGTGATAAAAGAGGCAAAGAAACAGAAATCAGCACTGAAAAATAACATGCTGCAAAATTAGTGCAATTGTAAATGGATGTATGCACAACAATTTGACTGCCGTATTTTTCAGACCACAAGGTGCAGCAACAAAAATTGAATGCTAGCTGTTTTTTTTTCATACATAAGGCGCACCAGATTGTAAGGCGCATTAAATGAAGCAAAACATAGGTAAGTCAAACTGTATCTCTTTCACAGTAACTCCTAAGTGCCGGAGTCGAGTGCGAAGTCACCACTGGGAGTTTAATCTATCGTTACAGACGATGGAGTAATCTGTCACACATTACTAATCTGCTAGACACGAATAGAATAAAATAAAAATTTGTGTGCGTGTTTGATTCAGTGTGCGCCAATGTAGTCAGAAACCTTGCAGAGTAATAGGATCTGTGGTATGTGCTTGCTACTCTCAGAAACCACATATGCTGCTCATTGCAATTGTTGTTTATAATGGAACACGTTTACAAAAAAATTGTAACTAGCAGTTAAAGAAATAGCACCGTTTACCACATACAATTGGTTCTGGATGAGAAATTACCACCAAATTCATACATTAGGCGCCCCACATTATAAGGTGCATATTCAGTTTTTAAGAAAATTAAAGGATTTTAAATGCGCCTTATGGGCCGAAAAATATGGTAAATTATTTGCCACAAACATCTGTCTAGTTTGTTCGTTGAATGCAGTATATTCAAAACAAAAATTTGTTAGTTACTGACTCAGAAAACAAACATGCAAGTAACTTGTCATGAAAGCTCATGTCAGATGTTCTATATAATTTTGGAGTAGAAAAGAAGCATGTTGCATGCATTGTTGAAAATAATGTATCAAATGTGATAAGCAATACACATCATAGATAAGGTGATTGAAAATGAATATTGTGAAAACTATGGAAGTTCTGGATCTGATACACATGAAAGCAAGCATGAAGGTTTAGATCATTTAATGGAAAAAGTTACTAAGAGTCATGTGGTGACTCTAACACCACTTGTGGTGTACATACACTTCAATTGGGAATATTAATTAAAAGTTGTCTAGCCTAATTATTTTTCACCATGAAGTGTCAAAAAATCCTGCCAACTATATGTGATCATATTAGCAAAATTCCTTGAAACAAGACTTCATCTAAACTTCGGTAGAACATTGCCAAGGCAAAACATGTCGTAGTCAATTATCATGTGTTTTATAAACTTTGGCATGTAACTTGAGTAAAACAGTGGAAGCAAGCGTGTTCTATTGAAAAAATACATGGAAAATGACTGTTGTGAGGTGATTTGCGTAACAATTAATAGCTAGTAATCTCTACTAATTACAAACTGATATCAGTGTTAACATTCCTGTCAAAAATATTTGAAAAAGTGCTGTACACAAGTCTGAATGATTATTTCATCAAAAACAACTTGTTCAGTCAGCAACAATCTGATTTTCGCAATAATTATTCCACATCTCTGACTCTTACAGACTAGTGTGAAAATCTTCTCCAAAACCTCGATAAAAAAGTTCTATCTTGTGCAGTGCAGTCATCTTAGATCTAAGAAAAGCATTTGACTTGGTGAATCACTCCATATTGCTGACAAAGCTTGAGCATTACGGTATAAGACGAAATGCTTTTGAACTACTACAGTCTTACTTCTCCAACAGAAAACAGTATGTCCAGGAGGGAATCACTAAATCATTTTCAAAGTCAATTATTTCTGGGGTTCCCAGGGTTAAATTTAGGCCCTTGGTGTTCTTTTTAATTTTTATAAATGACTTACCAAATTCAAGTAAACCATACTTTCTTCTGATGATACAGTTTTAGTACAGAGGGGAAAATTACAAAACTCAGCTAACTGTGAAATGACAAAGGTATTGAATTGGCTAACCACAAACTCTCACTGACTGTTCCTAAAACAAAATATGTTAATCACATATAAACGTAAACACAATCTTTTGCAATAAATGCAAACGGTAATCGCATTGAAAAAACTTTGATTTAGAAATACCTTGGTGCAATTGTAGATGAAAATTGAATTGGAAGGACCATTGTAAGCAGTTATGTTGTACTATATCCAGATATTGTTGGTGTATTGTATAAACTTAAACATTATGTTAATAACCAGGCATTACGTATGTTGTATCACAGCTTAATAAACTCACGAGCACAGTATGGGATTATTGTCTGCGAGAAAGCAGTTTCATGCCATCTACAACCAATATAGGTTGATTTGAATTACGCCATGAGATGTTTAAACACAAATGAACTTGTGACTAACAAAATTGCTACCATTTATAAAACGCAGAAAATTCTCCAACTTCAAGATTTATGTAATCTTGAAGTGAACAAATTCATGTAGAAGTATGCTAACTCTTAGCTACCGACTACATTTATCAATTATTTTAAACTCATCACAGATGTTCATCCATATAATACACGTTAAATCAAAACCTGACAATTTGTTAAAATTACCAAAAGCATGTTCAAACTCAGGCGCTAAAATGATAAAGTTCAGTGGAATAGTAATCTGGTCAAAAATTCCTTTAGAAATAAAAAACAGTGTTTGGGACTGTTTTCAGCGGAAAAAAAATGTATTACTCAGCTACTACAAACATTGTTTGTGTTCTTTTCATTAGAGTACAAAAAACGGGTGCATTGATCTAACATTTAATGGTGTTACAATGGAAATAATCGAATCAAGAAGTATTTTAATCGAATCAAGAAGTATTGCTGTTAATTCAATCAAGTATTGGTGTTAATCGAATCAAGAAGATTTGTGTTTCCATCCAAGACGTGCTGTTTTCTGCTGTCTGTAAGATCTTAGTACCTGATTCTTTGCTGAGAAAGGATTTCTTTCCATAGACAGTGTATTGGTGTTATATCATACTTAGTGTGGCTTCTGGTGTGTTCATTAAAATTTGTTGCCACAAACTCGTGTATGAAGCAGTGGGGTGCCTTTAGTCTATCAGCATAAAGCAAACTATGTCTACTAAATTGCAAATGAATTTCCATTCTTACGTGTGACTTGCAACATTGACTGTAAAGTCTTTTTTGTAATGTTTGCANGCCTAGTTCTCAACCTGTTTAAATTCTGTGATACCATTGTAATGCTGTCCTAATTTATAAGTTTTGACTCATTTCCTCTTTAGCTTTCATGAATATTTTAAATATGTGAAAACAGAAAATCTACAATGTGACAATGACAAACCATTATCTTCTGGTGGCTTACTTGCCTACAACGCATCTTGCTTCAATAAAACATATAACTGCATATTGTATACTAAACTTAACTTTATACTCAGAGCGAAAAACGTTTACTTACTACTATACACTGCTACCTTTACACAAAAAGTAGCTTCGTCCTTAGGAGGTCTGCAGCCTAAATGACCCCTGGTTCTTCACAGCCTCTCATCCCCCCCCATGCATTCTACAAATCAGTGCATTTGGAAAGTCATTGCAGCACTACATTATAAAAAAACTAGTGATGGCATCAATCACACATATGCCCTTTATGCTTTTGTTTCATCAAAGTAAATGTATTAGTGCCATCAAGTGTGTACTTTTTTACTACTTCCACATATATATCTTCGAGTTTATACATGTTTTTGTGTGTTCCTTGTCACTGCGATGTATGCTTATACCTCGAGCGTTGTGTGTTGGAGTGAAGAAGTTATACACAATAAACCTATCCTGTACAATTAACCGTACGATGTAAAGCATGCTTATGATGTTTTTCAGTCAGTTTGAGTGTTTTATTGTGCTTGTGAATGTACAGTAGCTATACTGTGTTCATCTAACTAATGACAGAGCAAACCAGTGCAGCAACCTAGGAAAGAGATAACTTCCCCATCTTGGCTGAAGTAAGAATTAAAAAAAAATCGTTTTTGCCACTTGTAGTTTGAGGCTTGCTAAGAAGCCTTTCTGTTTGGAGATAACACTGGAAGTTGGATTGCGTAGGAAGTGACTGGGGAAACTGCCTTTTTCCCAGTTAACTAACATAAGCAAATGTGATTCCACACCCAGGAACTTTTCATCAACTTTCCAAGCGATGATAAAGCCCGTGCCATAGTTTATTAACACAGATGGTCAGACTTTTAGATCAAGTTCAGTGAATATTTTCTGGAAGTTTGGGGAAAAGCTAAGCTATTATTACTACTGGAGTTTCCCAGGATGTATAACATTGCAGAGCAAGGTTTCAACCAAGTACTGCACATGAGTAATAAATATTGCAATCGTCTTGACATAAACAAGACTGGTGAAATTGCCATACAACTTAAGCTAACCAACTTGCAACCTGCTTTAAAAAAACTTGATGAAAACCCAAGGGAAAGGTTTGCAGCAGTTGGAACCAACTATTTTTGGAAATGAATAAAATTTTTTCTACAAATGCAATTGCATTTGTTTTGCTTGTTCGTTGTTTTGTGCGAACTAGAGTGCCTTATTTCAATGTCATTGAAATATTTTTAAATTATATAAGTGGGAACGATTTTTAAGCAAGTTCCTGTAGGGTGGTGATTAAACAAAAAAGGTTGAAAACCACTGATATAAACTCTTGAAATTTTTATAGATAGTTTAGGATATAAATCTTATTATTGCAGCTTGGTCTAGTCCATATACAAATTATGAGTCAATACCACCTTAGGTCTGTTTTCTTTTTTTGCTGAAACATTTCGGTCATTTTTTGCTAAGACATTTTGGTCACTAAAACATTTTGGTAATTCGTCTCATAGTTGTATTAAAACTTGCCATAACAGTGTGTTTTAGCTTATATTTTCAAACATTCTGTCTGAAATTACTTAAATTTTTTATTTCAAAAACATTTCAGTCTGTGACCGAGAAAAAACAGACTTAGGTACACTTAAAATGGTAAAAATTGTATCAAATAGGTAAATAAACAAAGGTTTTCTGAAGCCAATAAAAATCTTCTATTGTACACCTGTGAGTTATAAGTAGGGCAACCAATTTTTTGACCTGAAAACTTAAATTTTTGACTTTGTCATTTACAAATTTGACTTTATTTTGACCTATAAATTTTCAGCGTTTGCAATTGAAAAATAATTCAGCCTTAGCTGTTGAGGTTAATCCAGAAGTGTATTCATGCACTCTAAGCTTCAAAATTAAAAAATTGACCAACTTACATTGGTTGCAAGTATATAAATAACCGCAGTAGAGTCAAACCTGAGAACATCATAAAACTGAAATACTGTATGGATAATCATGGCTGTAGTCAGGATCAAATATTTTCCGAGGCAAATACGTTAATTACGGTTGAGTATGTTCTTAAATGTAGTTTATGGAGACCGAACATCCTGCTCTTATTTAATCTGGGCTGGTAGTATCTCTGGTCATTGTAACACAGTGTAACTGCAGTGCCACTCAATTTGAAACAGCCACACAATATAATATGATTTGATGTAGCGTGGTAAAAATGTTTTGTGGCAGCATTACAGAAAGTTTACCGAGGCAAGTGCCTCATTTGCCTCAATGTAGTTACAGCCTAGATAATGGATTGAGTATTTACCAAAATAAGTACCACCTTTCTCGCCTACCATGCCTATCCTACATAATATTCAATTGTCCAGTGGGCAAAACAACATTAGTATGTCAGAAATCGCAGTAAATACACCATTATTACAGAATTGCAACTAAACTTAGAAAAACATATCAATATCTGTTATAGTTTCAGTAAATCGATATTTAAGAAAAAACTGGGATGCAAAAAAAGTTTGACCTAATGATAAATTTTGACCCAATCATAAATTTTGACTTTTTTTGACCTAATAACTTGGGATACTCTCATGGTATGAGCATGAAATTTGGTTTGTGGACGTTTCATAAACTTTAGAAACGGCAGAAAAAATTTGACTTTATTGACTTTTGGTTGCCCTAGTTATAAGCAACTAAAATATGGCTATGCACGAGTGCACACAAAAACTACATCCTACGTGACCTTTATTCATGTTAAGTTCAAAAGTTGTTAGGAAAATACCAATGATTGATTTTCGTTAAACACATCTTCTGATACATTCCTGCAAAATTCTAACCAAAATTTTCACAGATAAAAGAGATACAAAGGGTTTTTAATCATATTATAGTTCTAAATTAATAAAAGGTATAGGCAAAAGTTAAATGGGAACGCTGCAAATTGCAACCATCAATAACTTTGCGAATACTGGTCTGATTTGAAAAGTTCAAAGTGTTTTGAAATCAGAATGACGATAGTTTTGCAACCTTTCGGTTGATGTTGGGCTGAATGCGCATTTCACCACAAGCGGAATGTGCACGAGCAACAACACCACGTATGTGGTGCAAACAAGCAATAATAAAGTGATCGTGGCGCGTGATCTCTATTGTTGCTTGCTGACACAGTGCGAAGCTTTGCGCACATGCCGCTCGGGCTTTCTGACCGCAACAAAATGGCGCTGTGACCATGATGTGAAGGACATGCTGTGTGAAACCTTCACTAAAATAATGTGCGATCGGTGTGGTTCGTTGTAAAAAGGAGGGGATGTTGTTGCAAACTCTCAGTTGGCGTTGCACTGAATGTGCATTTCACCACAAATGGAATGTGCGCGAAGAACAACACCACATATATGTGGTGCAAACAAGCAATAATAGAGTGATCACGGCATGTGATCTCTATTGTTGCTTGTTGCTACAGTGCGAAGCTCTGCGCACATGCCGCTTGGGCTTTCCGACTGCAAAAATATCTCTTTGCTTATCAAATATCATGGATTTTGCTCATAGTCACATATATAGCTCTCGATCACTTGACATGGAATAATCTTTCATTCAAAGGCTCTCCCTACAGCACATGCACATCAGTCATCCTTACAACCTGAACATCACCTTTCTGATTGTGCATCTCAACTTTGGTTGAATCATCACTCCATTGCTTGTAACTGTTTTTTCATTGTTCTGGAAGTGGGATCAGATATTGCAATGTCACTGCACTGATAATGATAACATGAGTTATTGAAACATTTGCAATATGTCGTTGTTTGCATTGGCTGGGACATGCTCTGCTTTCATAACTGAGTGATCGTGTGGAGTTGCACATGATTATATATCTTAAGCATGTTGGAAGTCAGACTTGTGAGTGCTGATGAAAAAAGTCTTTGTAGAAGCAATTTTTATTTTTAAGAGTCAAAGCTTGAAAGAATAAATGTTTGCAGGCACTGTTGTGATGAGAGGACCCGACCAGCAAGCACTCAAAACTTTAAACTGTTGCAGCAAGTAGCACCACAGATCAAGTAAGTGTTCATTCTTAATGCACATCCAATTTGTCGTGCACTGAGCAATGCCATGTCGTGACGACCAAGAGTCAACAATATCCCCTCCGTTTTACAATGAACTACACAAATCACACTTTCTTTTTGTGAAGTTTGCATCTGACATTGCCGTCACATCCTGGTCATAGCATTATTTTGTTGCAACTGGAGTAGCCGAGCTACAAGCGCACAAAGCATGTCATTGTTGCAGTAGTAAGCAAAAAGAGAGATCATATGCTGTGACCTCCATCTAAAATGCATAAATATATTTCATGAAACCCACAACACTAAGTCATAAAGCACTGATTTGACCGAAACATTTTTGACAAAAGTCTGAAAGTACAATGTGACTAGTTAAATAATGAAATACACCTGTTTATTGTATAGACATGATGGGTAGAGCTTGGCCAATAGGGCTTTCTTTGGGCAGAGACATAATGTTTTTCATTTTTCAGTTTCAATAACTGATGTAGATACTTTTACATCACTCAAACAAAACTGAAAGACATTACTTCACTGTGATGAAGAACTGGACAACATCAAATTCTGTGCAAACCTGGGTCACTAAAACAAACAACCACCACAGCATGCACCCTGATTTGTTCACAGGCAATCATTTGCTAACTGCCCAAAAACATGCAAGTTAATTATATGTCATAGACCAGTTTTATATGACAATTGCACAGTGGTCTGTATATTATGCACTACTTGAGGGCTGCATGAAATCAGGAGCAGGACAAAGGATTTGCCTCAATCAACAACAGACAAAGCCAAGTAACAACTTTGGTTTCCAAAGTAACAACTTAGGTTTTATAAATTAATTACAAATTTAGAAGAGCAAGGCTTGTGTTGATGAATAGATCTTGGATTTCTCAACACTAGGTTTTCAAGTTGTTGATTTTTTAAGTCATATATATCTGCATGTACATCACCAAAAATCAGTAAACATAACCACGACAACTTTCTAGCATTGTTTAGCCATGCCATATAGTACAGTCAAAACTTGTTTATCCAGACTACTTTGTTTCATCAAACAATGTTGCTTTAGCAATGTATCTAGATAATCGGAATCAAAAGTATAAAGGGCAAAAATCTTTCCAAAGCAAATGCCAACAGTGTAAACAAAGGTGACAATGTGCAGCACAGTAGAAATTGCCTAAGTGGGAGCTCAGAGGCAGAAAAACTGTAAAGTACACTTAGATGAACTGTCAACTTAAGCAAATACAGTATGTAGACTGCATGTGGAACATGACTGAATGAAACACTCAGTTTTTTTATTGGTAGCGTCTATTTTACCGCCGATTTTCTGGCAGAAACAGATCTTCTGGAGCTATTGTGCCGCCAGTCAGACACAATTCGAATGAAAAGTTCAGTTTGTCATGCAATCAGTGTGCTGCTCATATTGTGGTGGTTATGTTTCATGTCTAGTATGCCATTGGTTTTCGGTTCGAATCTCACCGTAGTGACTTTTATTTTTTTGCTTTTTTAAAAACTTTCCCATTAGGTATTACCTTTAGGGTTCAGTTAGGGGTTAGCATTATAATATGGTTAGGGCTTTGGTTTAGCATTAGAGGTTAGCGTTAGGGTTAGCATTGGGGTTAGCTTTTGCGTTAGGGTTGGGGGTTAGCATTAGGGTATTTGCATTAGAGTTAGGGATTAGCATTAGTGCTGGTGTTACCAATAGGGTTTAGTGTTAGGAGTTAGCATTACGATTTGGGGTTAGGGTTACTGTTACGGTCAGGGAGTTAGTGTTAGGATTAAGGATTCGTGTTTGGGTAAGGGTTTATGGTTAGGGCTAGGGCTTAGCTTTAGGGTTTATCATCTGTTTTTACTTCATTTCTGCCAAGCTTCGGACTGGCGGCACAATAGCTCCAGCCAAGCCGTTGCTGGCATTTTGGCGGCAAAATAGACACTGACTTTTTTATTAGCAGATCTGATCGATATACATAAGCTAATGTGCATTCAGAATGAGATTAAATGCGAAAAAAAACTACACTAGAGACTTAACTGCATCCTCCAAGGAAGTTCTGCTTAATTTAATAAATCACACTTCCTTTGTGATTTATTAAACAACTAAATAACAGTTGCCAACTGCTGGCGTAATCTAATTTAGTGTTTTTTTTCTATTAATTTGACATATGCAGTGTGGGGATCAATATTTTTAAGAACAGGCTCTCACTCCAAGACTCACTAAAAATCAGGTTCTTTCATTATCATAGTCTCCAATGTCAAACCATGCTGGTTTGCCCGATATTATGTATCCAACATATGTCTATATTATGCAGCATATTTATGGATTTATTGACTATGATTATTTCTTGATCATAGTGAATGAATTTATAAACGTACATTGTGTCTGCAACCTAACTATGCCTATATTGTATAGGCATATATAGTATATATGGCATATTCATAGATTTAAATAATAAATGGTTATCAAAGTGATCTTGACAAATTTAATTTTAAGATCACCATTGCTTATGTTGTGATGCATGGCTATAGAAAGTAATAGCAACAGTCTTTCAAAATATAGCTAAAATCCTAACAGCTACTGTGGTGTCTGCATATATGGAAAAGAAAACAGACCAGTTAGCAGCGATTGCTATTGGTGTAGCTTTTATAATGGCACTCTCGTTCAAATGAGATTTTAGTCAAACCTTATTTTAGCTATGCTTTTCACTATTAAAAGTTAATAACAGGTCTATAAAAGGTTTAACAAAATAAATTATAAGTAACAGGTGTTCATGTGGAAAAATTGACAACCCTTGACTTAGCCAAGAACTGGTTCTAAGGATTAAAGAAATTCCAAGAACAGCAACAGGTTCTTGCGAACCAGTCGAATCCCATCACTGGACATATCTGTTCCTAAATTTTTCATGCTGGAGTCAGACAGCAAGGTTTCCTGATTTCAAATGTGTTTGGAAACATATTGACATGTGTTCTATCTTTCTTACTACACCATCAAAAATTAAAACAAATTATTTTCGGTATCCATCCCAAATTGGGTGAGCAATGTAGGAAGGTAAAACGCAAACATCATGAAAAGTATTCTGTATTGCTTTTAGGTAAGTTTAAGGTAGTGTCTATTCTACCGCCGCCAATATTCTGGCAACAGATTGGCTGGAGCTATTGTGCCACCAGTTGAACATTCGGTCTCATGGCATGATGCAATTCGAATAAAATGGTAAATTTGTCATGCAGTCGGCATGCTACTCGTAGCGTAGTGGTTATGCTTCAAGTTTTGTATGTTATTGCTTTTCGGTTGGACTCTTGCCTTGGCGACTTGCTTTTTCTTTTTTTCATAACTTTCCAAACTTTTCCCTTGGGTGTTAGGTTTAGGCTTCAGATAGCGTTTGCGTTATGGTTAGCGTTCGGTAGGGGTTAGCATTAGGGATTAATGTTAGGGGTTAGTATTACTGTTAGGGGTTAGTGTTAGGGTTTAATGTTAGAGTTAGTGTTAGGGGTTAGAATTAGGGGTTACCATTAGGGCTAGCTTAAGGTTTATCTTTTGTGTTCACTTCGTTTCTTTGTTCTGGGTGACCCCTTTTTGGTGGGGGGCCTTGTGCCTGGACCCCTTGCCCCCCCAAATCCGGAGCTGCTGAGTGACAGCCTAACAACTTCAACAACACAGTCACTGAGTTAAGAATATCAGAACCAATTTGAAAATATTCCAAATGAAAGTAAAGTCTCCCATTGTTTTTGTCATTTTGTTTTTTATTAACATGCAAATATTTTATTCACCCTTTGGTACTTTGTTCTTTCTACAGGAACAGTAACGGCATTTCTGTAGTCTGTTGAGTTCTGTTATGAATATGTTCAATGTTGCTATCATCCGTCTGGTTTGCGTCACAAAAAAAAAATGCATAGACAATTAAGCCGACCTACCAACCGGGGTTCCAAAGACTTAGACATTATTATCCTCAATTCTGCTGCTTTTTTAAAATATTATCCCATTTCAAAAAGTGTCTACGGTAATATATTCTCCTGCAGTTTCAACCAGGCATGCAGGCAGTGCCTTCCTTGAACAAACAAATTTTATGGCTTCTGAGCGTCCTTAGCCACCGCCGGTCATTCTCGCGTCCGATTGGTGAAATCATGTTTTAACATTTCCGACGCGGTGAGATCGCTATGAGCAAAACTGCCGTGTGTAATCATTGAAAATGCTGCAAGGTATTTGGTATTCTTTCTGAGTCATACATGAGCTTCATTGAGAAAAAAACAATAACTTGTTCAAACACTCTAGATTTACGCTAAATCCTACAGGAAAATAACACATGTTGACCTACCCAACCGATGAATTGACCTAATTTCCAAATCAAAACAAAAACAAGCCAGTAACAAATATCCTACGCATCAGAATCCTTATTTTAATCAGGGCTGTGAGTGTGAAACAGGACGCCGGTGTCAAGCGAAATTTCTGACCTATTATTATTTGTCAGTTATTTTGCTTCTCAGAGTAAAGGTATAGAGTTTGGCAATTACTTTCTTGATGTATGTTGTGTAAATTGCACTCTTTGTTTAGATGTCAGATACCCACAACAAGCTACAGTACGGGAATAACTAGAAACACTGAAAAATATTGGACTTAGTTGGACCTCAATTATGTTTTTTTTTGTAAACCTAAGATCAATCCTAACCCGACAGACTTGTCTAAACACCAAACCTTAACCCGCAATCATCAGTTTTCTCAACGTATTTTATGTGTAAAATATTACTCTGTGCATGCGCACATGGCGTGAAATCAGTAATGTCGCAAGTCAAAAATTTTGCTTGACACCGGTGTCAAGCGAAATTTCTGACCTCTGCGAAACTTCTGACAGGTAATTGTTTGTCAGTCGTTTTGCTTCTCAGAATAAAGAAATTAAGTTTGGCAATTACTGCTTTGATGTGTGTCGCGTAAATTAAAACTTTTTAGTTAGATGTCAGCTACCTACAAAACCCTATAGTACGGGAATAGCTTTGACAACTCAAAATTTTTGGACTTAGTCTTAGACCTCAACTATTTTTCGTTTTTTTCTGCCTAGCCCAAGCCCTAACCCGACCCTCTTACCTAAACACGAATCCCTAAGCCCTAATCATCAGTTTTCCCAGCGTGTTTGATATGTATAATAGTACACTTTGTGTATGCGCACATGGCGTGAAATCAGAAATTTCGCTTTACACCGGAGCCAAATAAACTTTGGATGACTGGAACTGGAGCAAAAAATTTGAGATAGAGAAGCTGAAGCCTGAAATTTGTGTTCCGATTCCACAGACATAGTTTGTGGGGAAAATGTGTTGTACAAATATTACAATGGTTTTTAGCTTTCAGTGGACCAAATCGTCCTGGAGACGAGACAAAAACTTCTAGATGTTCGAGTCGGAGCCAAAAATTTTAAATGCCTAGAGCTGGAGCTTGAAATTTGAGTTCTGACGCCACAAACCTCCTCTTAATCCGTCCTGACAAGATTCACTACAAGAGTCATTATGATTTGAAAAATTCTGCGTTAGTTCCTTTTGAAGTTGCGGCAAATTATTTTATTTTCACAATACCGGCTTCAGACACTGATTTTCAAAATACCGGCCTTTGCTAAATTAACAGTAAAATACCGGCAAGGCCGGTGAAATACCGGCCATCT